>ENA-ORXT01001485-ORXT01001485.1-marine-metagenome-genome-assembly--contig:-NODE-1485-length-31343-cov-6.344943_pt1 | contig 31343 bp, 17 predicted proteins | sample MGYA00237868_ERZ511482 | MGnify/ENA metagenome assembly ERZ511482 | reverse complement strand
AGGAGAAAACCAAAACATATTATGATTAAAATATATTTGTAAGTTATTGTTTTTGAGATGATTAATGCTTGATTGTGGCTAATTTAGCATTTGCAGGCCCTTCTGTCTGCACTAGGAATAACGCACGATCAAAGGATTGTAGGATTTGAGCTTGTACCGAGTTATTGGCTACTGCTTATAATGGTAGATCGCTGCTTTGATTGCTGCGGATAGTAGAAGCGAGTTTAAGTCGATGACCACATCTCAAGCTCTTCTCCTTGGAAAGGAGAGGCTATAAAACCCACATCTCAAAGCCCGAATACTTGACAGGGAGAAACCAGTAGAAGATCAATCTCAAAGCCCCTATAAATCATGTTCTTTAATAAAAAAAAGCAGAAAATAAATTACGCTTGCTCCTCGCCCTTTCCCTGAGTCACCTCAGCTTTCATCTGCGGAAAGAAAAGTACATCCTGTATCGATGGCTGATTAGTAATGATCATTGCCAATCTATCCATCCCGATTCCAAGACCTGCAGTTGGCGGCATCCCATACTCGATAGCTCGCAAGAAATCTTCATCTAGCACCATCGCTTCTTCATCACCGCGCTTACCTAGCTCTAGTTGCGACTCGAATCGCTCCCGCTGATCGATAGGGTCATTTAGCTCAGAGAAGGCATTGCATATCTCTTTGCCATTGCATATCGCTTCGAATCGTTCTACAAGACCCTCTTTTGTTCTATGCTTTTTAGCAAGTGGTGACATCTCTACAGGGTAGTCTGTGATGAAGGTCGGTTGTATCAGTTGTGCCTCGCACTTCTCACCGAATATCTCATCTATGATCTTCCCTTTCGCCATAGATGGGTCTAGCGGTACGTGCATTTCCTTGGCAGTGGCACGGAGTGCCGCCTCATCCATTTCCGATATATCTACACCCGTAAAATGCTCTATCGCCTCAAACATAGTGTATCGTTTCCACGGTCGCTTAAAGTCTATTAGATTTTCACCTACCTGTATCTTAGTATCACCGGTCACATCCGTCGCTACTTTCTCGATCATCTCCTCTACACAATTCATCATCCATTCGTAGTCTTTGTAAGCTACATATAGTTCTATCTGAGTGAATTCAGGATTATGAAACCTACTCATGCCTTCATTCCTAAAATCCTTTGAGAACTCATATACTCCATCAAAACCACCTACGATCAATCGCTTGAGATAAAGTTCGTTAGCGATACGCAGATAGAGTGACATATCTAGCGTATTGTGATGCGTCTTAAATGGTCTTGCTGCAGCACCACCATAGATAGGCTGGAGGACAGGAGTCTCGACCTCTAGATAACCTTTGTCGTCCAAGAACTCTCTCATCGAAGTATACATCTTGCTCCGCTTCTTGAATACCTCTTTGACATGAGGATTGACTACGAGGTCTACGTATCGTTGTCGGTACCTTAGCTCTGGATCCGTTACTTCGTCGTGTGCTTTGCCATCTGCATCCACCTTTACGATAGGTAGTGGCTTGAGTGATTTAGTCCGGAGCGTCAGTTCTGTTACGTGTACACTAGTCGTCCCAGTTTGAGTAATAAAAGCATGACCCTTGACGCTAATAAAATCCCCAATATCCAACAACTTCTTAAACACAGTATTGTAAAGCGTCTTATCCTCACCAGGGCATATCTCATCTCGATTAACATATATCTGGATACGGCCGGTACTATCCTGCAACTCTGCGAACGAAGCCTTACCCATGATACGCTTCATCATCAGTCTGCCAGCTATGGTCACTGCTTCGTAATCCGTATTTCCTTCCTTGTAATTTGCGTTGATCTCTGCTGCGTTAGCGGTTACGATAACCTCCTCCGACGGATATGGGTTGATACCGAGATCAATTATCTTCTGCAAATTGTCTCTACGGACTATTTCCTGCTCACTTAGTTGCATTTATATATATTTATTTTTATAATAAGCTCGCAAAATTAAGCTAACTTTGAACCAAATTTGTGTGATTAAGCACAATTTTTGTAAGACTAGGGGAAAGCTCGCAAAATACGCACGTTACTACAAGACAAATCGAGGATTTACATTTTCTCGCTCGTCATATATGTGGTGCGATTGACGTTTGATGTATTTAGAGTTTTTTAAAATAAGGGATGAATAGCAAATTGCTGTGTTTGTGTATTATATCTAGAGTCATGTGCCTACGTCTGTTGGGTATCATCTGCGTAGCAGTATTCACTACTTTACCTCATTCCATTCATGCTCAGTATGAATGTTTCTTTGATTCTGATTTTACTAATTCTTCACTATACAATGTAAGTCCTAACGATTGTGACAGTAATCCAGGGACTTTTGGAGTAGATGGAGGTAGATTCACTGTTAATGACATCGAAGGGTTTGGTTGTAATGCTTTAAGCGGAAATGCAAATAACGAGCTCAATCTAAATGCGATAACCAATCTAGCTGATTATCGAAATATTACCTTGACTTTTGAATATACGATAAGAGATGACTCTGATGGAGGATTCGAATGCACAAGTGTATTTGGAAATGGGGATGATCTCATTTTTATGGATGTGACCGTAGACGGCTCGACTAGTAGGGTCAATGTGTTCTGTGAAGATACACCTGGTAATATCAATGAAAGAAAAAGAGTGCAATTAGCCGTTCCCGATGGTGCTAGTTTGAGCGTAACTATTTTTGCAGGTACACAAGCACCTTCAGAGTTTTTTTACTTTGATAGAATCAGAGTCTGCGGAAATAAGATCGATGTAGCTAATCCACCTGTAGAGCCACCACCGCCACCTCCAGTAGCTGGAGAAATGTTTCAAGAGGATACTAGAGCTGTCCGGTGTAGATCAAGTAATGAGAATTTGATACCAATTTTAATAGGTAGTATATACTCAGCGTTTGATGATGGAGAATGGTTTGATGCAGAAGATAATCTAATCACAGTGATCAATCCTTCTGATGATGATCTGATACCTGGTGAAAACCTTTTTAGATACAAATTACCTGATGGAAATACGTCTACTTTTATTTTGACTTTAATTGACAATACGCAAGATGAAGCTACTCTTGGTCCTTTTTGTGGGTTTAGTTCTACGATAGATCTACCTAAGGAGATCAATGGATATACTGGAAACTGGCAAGGAATCGGCCCATCTGGGACAGACGGGCTTGAACTTAAGTTATCAGACTTGCAGCTGGGCGACAATAATGAAATAGCATTTACACCTCGAAATTCGGGTTGTAATATTTTCTTCAATGTTGATGTGATCGATCAATTCAAATCTCCTACGGTAAAATCTTGCCCTCCAGGAGTAGTCAATTTACTAGATTCATTTCCAGACTTGAGTAGGCTTGTAGAAGAAATTCAGTTCGAATATTTAGATGATCCTTCATTAGAAATTTCAGACCCGCAGAATGTAGATATAAGTACTTTTTCAAATACTAGTAATGAATTTACATTTATTCATAAGATCCCAAGCGATATTGGATGTCGGTCTAGTGAAGTGGGTTTAGTGGTTGATGCGAATTGTCCGGTACAAGGAGATGCATTAAGTGCTGTCATTTCTATAAATCGTCCCAATGGTAATATCTGTGAAGGTGATTGTGGTACCTTATCTGTGGATATCTCAGGAGGGACTCCACCGTACTCTTTAAAATTTAGAGCAGATATAAAAGTTGACATATTTGGAATCCCAGTACCAGTGCTTCAATTTCCAAGTACTACCGTAACAGGGGATGAGTATACAGCAACGATTTGTTCTGCTCCTCAGATAGATATAACTGATATAATTCGACAAAATGATATCGTTTTTGACGCTGCTACTAATACATGGCAGATACCGACTTTCATAACAGAACGAGGAACTATTGGTGGCTCGGTGGTTGATGCTGCAGGTACAGAAGTGCCATTTGATAACTTTATAGAGGTACAGGCTTTTGAGACACCAGACCTAATCCCAAACTTACAAACCAGACCAGATAATGGAATCATACTAGTTTGTCAGGATGATGAAGCTAATTTCACTTCATTAACATCGGATCTTTCAGATTTTGATGATTTCACTTTTTATGATGGAGAGAATGGCCCTGAGATCACCGATTTTTCTACTGTAGATCTCACAACCCTATGGGCAGTATGGGCTAATGAGGGCGGGTGTGAGACCACAAGGCAAAAAGTAGAGTATGATAATTCAGGAGCTTGTAATTGTACTGTCGCACCCGATAGACCTGAGTTTGTAGGAGGAATAAGCGATACAACTTTTTGTAATGATGGAAGCTTCCAAGGTTTCAGCGTTATTACTGACCCTACTCTGAACTTACAATACAATTGGTACGACGATAATGATATACTGATCTTAGCCAATAGTGATGTTTTTAATCCAAATCCGATAGAAGAAGGAGATTTTTATGTGATTGCCATCGATGGTAATTGCCCTTTCAGTGCACCACTTGATTTCTCAATTACTTTTTTTGATGCAAATAGTGCTGAGTGTAGTACTGCTTGCGTACGTCCAGATATCCCTGAGCTGGATGGTATTGTGATAGATGAATTAGTTTGTGATGATGGCTCATTTGGCGGCTTTAGAGTTAAGGATGAAGGATTTCAGTATGATTGGTTTGCTGCTGGGAGTACTGTAGCGATAGAAAGAAATACACTAACATTTTTACCGCCAAGCGAAGGGGATTACTATGTCAATGCAGTAGTAGCCGATGATTCAAACTGTAGAAGTAATAATTTGAATTTTTCATTCAATTATTATAAAACTAGTATTACGGTTGAGAATTGTAGGGTGATAGATACGGGTATTGAAGTAGATATAACCTTAAGTAGTGGAGAACGAGTCACTCGCGTAAATCCTGGAGGACTAGCGGTTAGAACTACAGGCGATACATGGAGACTGCTCAGCCTGCAAGAAGGTACGGATTATCAAGTTGTCATCACAAATAGTGTCGGATGTGAAACTACGGTCGACCTATTAGCCGCAAGCTATACTTGTATTCAAACCTGCGATAGTCCAGGTGATAATATCGGTCCAATATCGATACAGATCGAGATGGGCACTAGTCAAATAATAGACCTTACTAGCTATCTGGTCAATGCAACTACTACAGGCATATTCTTAGATGGGAATAATAACCCTATTCCAGATCCAACAGCATATGTGTTTACTAGTGATGTGGTAATAACCCATATCGTAGATAGAAATGGACCATGTGAAGACAGTGTAGATTTAGACTTTAGGCAGCAGGGTGCATCTATCGATGGTACCGTCTGTGCGGATAATGTATTCTGCGATGAGATCAGGATCATCCTAAGTTCTGGAGTAGGCTCGGGAGCTCCATATACGATGAGGTTTGAGATGTTCGATGCTGCGGTTATACAAGAGATAGAATTCGAACAGGAAGATCTGTTTAACGATACGACCTTGATGGTAACAGTATGTGTGTCGGGTACAGAGAATATCTATGATGCTAATACTAAAACCTTATTCATCGCAGAAGGAACCCCTGCAGGACAAATAAGAGTACAGGAGTTGAGAGATAGTAATGGAGATCCACTAGGTGCTGTGCCACCCATTGACATAGACTTCAGTCCATTACCAGTAGTTGATACCATAAATGATATTGTAGAGGTCTGCATGTTTGAGTCGAGCGAATATCCCATTAGAGATCTTAATGATCAGATCGTTACCAGTGCAGATGATATCATCGAGTGGTGGTATAAACAGCCTTCGGATGCGGGTACGGTAGATAGTGATAAAGTACAGGCCGATGCAGCGGTTAATCCAAATGCCACTATATATGCATTGGTCATCAGCCCTGATAATTGTAAGGTTGAGGTGCCAGTAGAATTCACAATTATAAATGATGAATTTGTGACTGTAGCCTATGATCAATTCTACTGTGTAGGTGACCCGATATTACCAACTACACTAGTTGATAATGGATTTGATATAGACTTTGACTATTCTCCGCGCAACGGAAGTTCAAGAATAAATAGATCAACAGGAGAGATCACTGACGCAGTCGTGGGCACAGAATATAGAGTGCTATGGACGACCAAAGGGGATTGCCCCGCTGTGGACTCGACTAAAATTACCGTTATCCCAGCAGGAGATCCTAGATGTAGCTGTCCTGTCATAGACATTCCTGTGATCGCAGGAACAAATGTCCCCGCGCAACCAGGACTAGAGGGTAGTGGTATCTCTTATTGTTTTGATGATGCAGAGCCATCACTGATCATCGATAATAATCCGGGTGATCTAGTAGCTATTTGGTTCACGAGTAGGGCAGAGACCACAGAAGTATTTAGAGGCGATGAGTTTTTGAATGGGGAAGAAGGGACAAATTATTATGTGCGCTTTGAAGATACTAATGGTTGTGGTAGTGAACTGACGCCCATCTTTACAATTAGAAATCTTGGCCAGAGATTAAATACAAGAAATATATCTATCTGCGCAAATGATGAATCAAGTATTGACCTAACGTCCTTCTTGGTAGGAGCAGAGGGTTTTATAGTCGACTGGTTTGCACCAAATGGTGATTCAATACCTGATCCAACAAATTACGATGGTGCCGGAGTAGCAAGAAATGAACTACTAACTTTACGGCAAGAATACATCGATCCAGATGGATGTGGAGATGATACTAGAGTTCAGTTTACTATTACGGATTATGACTCATTGGATTTGACTAAGTTCGTATGTAATGCTGCAGAAGATTTTTATACCCTAGAGTTCGAAGCACCGTCTCACTTCAGTGTTACAAGTGATGTAGGGAAGGTCTCGGAATCAAATGGCGTATTTCTTGTAGATAGCGTTGCGATAGGTACTGATATTAATCTAAGCATTAATGATAATTTTCTTAACTGTCCGTTGGCAGTGTTGATCGATAGTCCTTCATGTAACTGTGATGCATTGCCAGACCCTAGAGATGTGGACTTAAGGGATACTATCTGCTTCGGTGATCAGTTCGAGATATTTGATAGTAACGATAACTTTACAGTTAACTGGTATGATGTACCTTCTGGAGGTATAAGTATTTCTAACGATGCGATATTTGAGGGCAATGTCTCTGGAACTTTTTATGCAGAAATAATTGATAAAGTAAGTAGCTGTGTCAGCCAGCGAATGCCATTTGTAATTCTAGATCTTGTGCCATCACCGATTCGAGGAGATATAAATACGCTAGATCTTATCACTTGTGAAGAGTTGCAAGACAGTTTCAGGTTTTCTAATGCCCTACCAGATTATACAGTGGTGTGGCTAGATAATTTAGATAGGAATTTAATAATCCATGAAGGGGATACATTTAGACCTGATGAGCAGGATTATCCTCCGGGCATGGACCATGAGTTCTTATTGGCTTATCAAGATCAATTTGGTTGCATCAGTACGGTAGGTCAAGCACTGACTTATAGAATATATGAGAGACCAAGACTATCTCCGATAGATACCTTATGTAGTGAAGACCTTAGAACGGTGACTTTCGAATTTGCTTCAAGAGGCGCAGATGTCCTAGAGCCGTTTGGAAGAACTATAAATGCAAATGGAAATTTTGAGATAGCAGGGATTCCATTCGGAGAAGATATTACTATTAAGATCGGCAGAAGTCGGACGGGTGTTGATTGCGAAATATTTAGAACTATTAATTTTGATCCGGCGAACACCTGCCCTTGTCCAGATATAGAAAAACCAGAACCTACTAGAAGTAATTTCAAGACCGTATGCAGTGATATAACTGATTTTGAATTTGAGGTGAATGATCCTAATGTTATAGATGTAATTGCTATATGGTATGATAATGAAGATGGAGCGGGCACACCACTAGTAGAAAATTCCTTAGTATATACACCATTAGATTCTGGTGCATACTATGTGCAATTCATCGACACGATCACTGGCTGTTTTAGTGACCCTAACGACCTTACTCAGTTTAATCTGTTCTATGATGACGTGCCAAATGCTGGCGATGGAATGGATATGACCGTATGTGGAATGGATTCTATATTGCTCGATACAATGCTAATGGCTCCTATCAATCAAGAAGGATTCTGGAATGGTCCAGACGGACAATTGGTAGATGATATGATATACACATCGGACTACACTCCGGACGTAGCACTCCAGTTTGAATATATTGTAGTAGCCACAAATGGTCAGCGATGCTCAGATACACTTAGAACTTTTCTGACGGTACAAGCTCCGTTTTTTGCAGGCTTAGAGGTAGACCTAATTGATCTATGTGATAAACAGGACTCCATAATAAATTTGGATGATCTATTAGGACCGCGAAGTATTGGATATTGGCAGGATAATCAATTAGGAATAGACCTAAATGTAGATCCAGTGATCAATACGGATTCTTTAGAAATTGGAATAAATGGATTTACTTATATCGTAGATCAAGATGCTGTCTGTGGCTCTGAGACGGCAGATATAAAGATAAATATTCTCCCTCTACCTAATGTTGGGGTAGATACACGAGATAGTATATGCAGTGGTGCAGAGACTGGCTATAGCTTCGCAAGTGCCTTAGATGGTTCGCCTGATCTCGATGGGGTATGGGAAGACGTGCGTGGTGCCCTATCAGGTATTGACATAAACGCTAACCCGGGACAGGTAGATCTCAGTGCTTTAGCAGCAGGAGATTATACTTTTAGATATAGTAAAGTAAGCGGTTCTTGTGATGATAGTGCAGAGTTGCAATTACACGTAAGAGAAAATAATCAAGCAGGGAGAGACACCCTGTTACAGATATGTAATACGGCAGACCTAGAAGTAAACTTCGAAAGAATACTGCCAGATGCAGATGAGTATGATCTAAGCATCGATGGTGCCGATAATGCTGATAAGGTAGATTTTTCTGTTATTGAAAATGTTGATCTTAGCAATCTGCCTTCAGGCCAATACATTATTAGAAATGTAGCTAACAATATTTCAGCCTGTGCACCAGATGATGCTATAGTAACTTTAGTAATAGAAGCAGCAGTAGTGTCTCCTGATATCGACGATTACAATATTTGTTATGGAGATACGATAGTTTTATCTGACCGCTTGATGGTCAGTGGAGGAGAGTTCATTGAATTTGTTGCAAGTGGTGCTTTAGAAGGAGATACACTATATACAGCTCGCTTACAAGAAGGTGGTTCATTTAATTTTAATTATGTCATACAACCAGATAGTATCTGCGCAGTGGATCAAAGCGAGTTTGCTATCATTCTGCAATCGCCACCTAGTGCACAAGGTATTGCTATCGATGGCAGTATCTGTCAAGGAGACTCTCTAGACTTACAAACTTTATTAGGTCCTAATACAGATATAGGAGGCGTATTTGAAGATATAGAAATGACAGGAGGATTGACAGGAAGCGTGTTATTTACTGATCTATTGTCTGAATCTAACCCACTGTTTTCTTATACCGTGGGCGATGGAGTGACTTGTGATGTTGATGTAGCATTTTTCAATGTAGCTATCCTAGAGACTCCTGACTTAGTTGATTCCATAGAATTTGCAATATGCCTAGGTGATGGTTCGACTTATGATATGACCAGCGAGTTGACTCAAAGAGGGATAGATCTCACAGGCGAATGGCTCGACCCTAACGGTACAGGATTAGATTTAAGTGATCCTCAGAATGTAGGCCTCTCGGGGCTTGATGTATTGACCACATACACTATACAGTATGCGCTGAGTAATGGGATGTGTGCGGATACGGTAAATCTACTTTTTCAAATAGATGAATCGCTCAATGCTGGTGAGGCTAGTTATCCTGATGGAGCGTCTTTCTTAGGGCATTGTGAAGGAGATGCGCTCACTATAAATCTATTTGGTCTCTTAGAAAATGAAGATCAGGGAGATTGGTTTGATGAAAATGGAGTCCCCATCACTACTGCACAAAATTATGATCTTGCGTTATTAGCTCAAGGAAGCTATAGCTATAAACATGTGGTGCGTAATACTAATTTGCTAGCGTGTCCAGATGATAGCGTAACCATACAAATATTAGTGGAGCCGGCACCAGATGCAGGTCTGGATATGAGTGCTCAGTTGTGCAAAGGAGGAGGAACTTTTTATAATCTGAAATTACTTTTGGAAGCAGGCATAAATAGAAGTGGAAGTTTTGTTGATGTTAATAATGCTGGATTCTTACAAGACTCTGTTATCAGTGTTTTTAGCATCCCAGTCGGGAGTTATGAGTATCAGTATGTAGTGGAGACCAATACTAGTTGCGAACCAGATATTGCCGTATTCACCATAGATATCATAGAAGGCTTATCTGCAGGAGATGATAATCGAGATATAGTTTGTTTTGGTGAAATGTATGATCTGAATAACTTGATACTCAATGGTGACCTCAATGGGAGATTTGAAGAAACGGCTAGTGGAGTGCCAATCACCGATAATACAATATCAACTTCAGATTATCCGGTCGGGGAATTAAGAATAAGATACATCGTCGCACCTAATAGCACCGCAGAGTCAGTGATCTGCTTGCCAGATACGGCGGATCTAGTACTAGACATCCGTTCTGCACCAGACCTCGGTACCGACATCACAGACTTGATATTCTGTAGCTCAGAAGCATCTAGTATCAACCTAAGTGCTCAACTAGGCAACAGAGATCAGACAGGAACCTGGTTAGACCCTACCATCTTAGGTTTAGACCTAACTGATCCGACAGCTGTCGATCTCTCAAGCATAGAACCGCTGGTCCCATCAATGTTAAGCTATACGGCTACTAACGCGCAGTGTGCAGATACTATAGATGTAGTATTCACTATTGATACAGAATTAAATGCAGGAGAAGATATAGCACCATATGAGCATTGTGAAGGGCGGACTGAGATCTTGGATCTATCCGAAGATCTATTTCCTACAGCAGTAGACCAAGGGACCTGGACAATAGATGGTTTACCTATTCCAGATCCTCAAGATTTTGATCTTAAAGACTTGGATGCAGGAGATCATATTCTTATTCATACAGTAGAAAATACAAATTTGGGAGTTTGCCCTACGGCGATTCAGAACGTTACGATAACTGTGTATCCAGCAGTTTCTGCAGGAGATTCTACAGCGTTTGCGCTCTGCCAAGTTCCTTCTCCGTATGATCTTTTAGATCTTATATCTGATAGTGCAGACGATACAGGTGTATTTCAAGCAGTAGATGACCCAGCCGGACTCAACGGCTCTCAACTGCTTACTACGGACTTAGCAGAAGGTATTTACGAATACTTATACATCGTCTCAGGAAGTGCTAACTGTGAGCCTGACAGCGCCATACTGACCCTCACAATAGTTGCTGAGCTAGATGCTGGACTCGATGGAGATGATATGGTGTGCCAAGGAGTAGATTATGATCTGCAACAGTTTGTTAGGTCAGGAGGTGGAGACCCGGGAGGTACCTTTACTAATACGAATACAGGAGAAACTTATACATACGATAATGCGATCCTAGAAACAGATAATATCTCCGGTACCCAGATGATCAGTTACGTGTTAGAGTCTGAAAATTGTGATGCTGACGAAGCGATGTATGAGCTGATGATAAACCCTTCTTATGATATCATGGAAGAGGTCAATATAGCAGAAGGGGATAGTGTACTGATAGATGGGATTTGGAGATTTGCTGAAGGAGTATATGTGATCCCTGGAATAACTGCTGCAGGATGTGATAGTTTAGTCACAACGACTTTAACCATCAGTGATGTCAAAATAGTTGCTTCGGGAGTATCCTGTACAGGCCTAGATGATGGTATGATCTCCGTTACCGTATCGGCAGGTATGCCTCCATTTAATATTCAGATAACACAGACTGTTGGTGGAACGATAGATCAAGGAGCTCTATTAAATATTTTTGGGACAAGTGATATCGAGTTCTTGCCTGAGGGGGAATATGCAGTGGTAGTCACAGAGAACACGAGTGGTATCATCATACACCAAGAGACCATAACCATAGGGGTGAAAAATCAAGTCCTACCGACTATAGATGTAGTAGATGCGAGTTGCTTTGGTGAAGAAGATGGAAGCCTAACGATCTCGGATTTAACAGTTGATGGAGTCTCTGTAGATCTGGGTGGATATACCTACGAGTGGTCCTCGGGTGACCTGACCAGTAGTACTGGCAAGTTAGGTGGTGGAGTTTATCAGCTATTGATCACAGATACAATGAGTAATTGTCCATTTACTTTTGAGCCATTTGTAGGACAGCCCGAAGCCCTTGAAGTAGATACGATCATTAGCAATTTTCAGTGTGGAGATACCCAAGGATCTATAGAGCTTGACCTGCTGAGCGATGTAGGTGGAGTAGTGCCAGATTATAGTCTAGATGGAGGTCCGTCGCAGAGTATAGGATTATTTAGTGGTCTTGAAGCAGGGTTTTATAGCGTTGCGATAGCCTACGGTAACTGCACACAAGTATTCGATAGTTTAGAAGTCAGAGAAATAACTGATAATATCATAGAGATAGAACCAAATGATATTACGCTCATCACAGGGCAAGAAGAAGAGATCAATGTCTTGATCAATTTTGAAGCAATTAATGTAGAATGGTCTTCTTATGAAGGTCTAGATACTACGAGTATACTTAATCCAATACTTACCGCCACAGAGACCAATGACTATATAATAATAGCAACGGATGGGTTTGGATGTACTGTTCAAGATACGCTCAAAGTAGAAGTAATAGATTTTCAAGATCCTGTCCCAGATATCTATATTCCGAATGTTTTCAACCCACTTGCTTCTGGAGATGACGGCAGATTTGCACCATTTGTCGAAGACAATTATCCAGGCACTTTCGAGATGCAAGTATATAATAGATGGGGTAACGCTGTCTATGATAACATAGGAGAAGTCAATGCTCCTAATGGTGGTTGGGATGGTATGTACGCCGGTAGACTCGTAGAGATAGGTGTCTATTCTTACGTGATACAATTCAGATTTGATAATGGTACTTATCTGAAAAGGACAGGTGATGTTACGGTGATTTATTAGTTACCAGTTTACCAGTCACCAATTCACCAGTCGCGAACCAACCAATGCAGAAAACAATCTTAGCAAAAAATAGTTATACCTAGGTAAAGAAAAGCCAATTGCTAAAAATAGCCCACTCCCCGATCTACAAGTATAGCTTACCGGAAGGACACAGGTTTCCCATGATCAAGTATGAGCTGCTACCTGAGCAATTGCTCTATGAAGGAACTATAGAAGAAGATGCATTTTTTCATCCTGATGCGCTGAGTTATGACGAGATTGTATTGACACACGCCCCTAACTATATCGAAAAGCTAGATAGCTTAGATCTAACAAGAAGAGAAATTAGGGATATAGGATTTCCGGTGAGTGAAGAACTTATCGTAAGAGGGAAGCATATATCCAAAGGAACTTATCTGTGTGCTAAGTATGCACAAGAGTTTGGAGTAGCGATGAATACTGCTGGTGGGACTCACCATGCTTTCAGAGATAGAGGAGAAGGGTTTTGTGTGTTAAATGATTTTGCCATTGCGAGTAATATTCTTTTAGCTAGGAATGAAGTCAGTAAGATCTTGATCGTAGATCTGGATGTGCACCAAGGGAATGGTAATGCAAAGATATTTGAGCATGACGCACGCGTATTTACATTCAGCATGCATGGAGAAAAGAATTATCCGCTGAGGAAGCAGGTATCAGACTTGGATATAGGATTGCCTGATAGAGCCGACGGTAAGTTATTTATGCAGCAATTAAAAAATGCGCTACCTAGGTTAATAGAGGAGGTGGAGCCTGACTTTATCTTTTATTTGGCAGGGGTGGATATCTTAGCATCTGATAAATTAGGTCGATTGAGTGTTTCGAAGCAGGATTGTTTAGCAAGGGATAAGTATGTTTTGGAAACTTGCAAGGCTAATAATATCCCCGTAGCCGTAAGTATGGGAGGAGGATATTCAGAGAAAATCGCTGATATCATAGATGCACATGCTAATACCTTTAGGGCTGCGCAAGAAATATTTTTTTGAAGCTTTAATATTTCCCACTTTTACAGCCGCTGTGAGCCAAGACTTAGATTACAATAAGCCCATATACGTAGATGTGATATTGCCCCTAGCAATACCCAAGCAGTACAGCTATATCGTCCCTGTTGATCTGGTGACAGAAGTGGCATTTGGCAAGCGAGTGGAAGTAGGGCTTAAGACCAAGCTATATTCTGGTATAGTGGCCAATATCCACAACAATATCCCAGTATATAAGACTAGGAATATTATATCTGTAATAGATCATGACCCAGTCATCACAATAGAGCAATATGAGCTGTGGCAGTGGATTGCAGATTACTACTGCTGTACGATAGGAGAGGTGATGGGCATTGCCTTACCGACAGGACTCAAGCTTACTAGCGAGACTTCCCTGATGCTTAGCCCATACTACAAACCCAAGAGTGTCGTCAAGGTAAATAAGGAATACCTGATCACAGAAGCGCTGCACCATCAGCAAGAATTAAAGATCTCCCAGATCCAAGAGCTACTTAATCAGAAGACAGTCTATCCATTGATCAAAAGAATGATCGACAATAAAGTGCTCTGGGTCAAGGAAAAGCTAAAGCAAAAATATAAACCTAAGATAGCTGAGTTTGTATCATTGACAGAGGAGTATCAGGATGAGGAGGGTCAGTTATTGGCCTTAGAAAAAGTAGCTAAGTCTGATAAGCAGACGAGAGCCGTGTTGATGTTTTTAACATTGCAGAAAAAGCACGACGAGGTAGTAAAAAATAGTATCTACGAATTAGCCAATGTCGATAATCAGGTCATCAAGGCAATAGCAAAGAAGGGAATATGGCAAATCACAAAAAGAGAAATAAGCAGATTTGATAGTGATGGTAATGAAGTAAATGAGAGCCCACCAATGACTGCTGAGCAAGCTAGTGCATTGGAGCAGATCCATGATCACTACAAAGAAAAAAACATCGTACTACTGCATGGAGTCACAGGGAGTGGTAAGACCAGAGTGTATATAGAACTCATCAAGGAGATACTTTCTAACGGTGGGCAGGTATTGTATCTATTGCCAGAGATAGGCCTGACGACACAGATGGTCGGGAGGATACGATCACAATTTGGAGATCAGGTAGGGATCTATCACAGTAAGATGAACTCTAGCGAGCGAGTAGAATTATGGAAGTCGGCTATGGATGATAAGCCTATTGTATTGGGTGCGAGATCGAGCTTGCTACTACCATTCAACGATCTGCAACTCATCATCGTAGACGAAGAGCATGACAGTTCTTACAAGCAAAACGATCCGGCACCAAGATACAACGCTCGAGATGTAGCGGTGTATATGGCAAATGCATCAGGGCTCAAGATCCTCTTGGGTTCTGCGACACCTTCCTTGGAGACTATCCATAATGTGAGAGTAGGGAAGTATGGCTATGTAGAAATGACCAAACGATATGGAGAGGCAGTCCTGCCCAAAATAGAATTGATAGATCTATCCATAGGATATAAAAATGGAAGTGTGAAAAAGCACTTCACAAAAGAACTAGTATCAAGCCTGAAGGAAATACTAGACCGTAAGGAGCAGGCACTGGTCTTTCAGAATAGGAGAGGCTTTGCGCCCACACTAAGGTGTAATACTTGTGGGTGGAATGCAGAGTGCCCTAACTGTGATGTTACTTTAACAGTACACCAGTATTATCAGGATCTAAGGTGTCACTACTGTGGATTTAAGCATAATCTGATACAGCAGTGCCGAGCATGTGGCAAGCGAGACTTAGATATGAAAGGAGCAGGAACCGAGAAAATAGAAGAGGTACTATCTGAGTTTTTCCCCGAGGCGAAGATCGCTCGTATGGATTATGATACCGTGAAGACAAAGACAGGCCATGAAAAGATAATTGATGCCTTCACTAAAGGAGAGATAGATGTTTTGGTCGGCACCCAAATGATCACTAAAGGTTTGGATTTTGATAACATCACATTGGTAGGTATTCTTAATGCTGACCTATCGCTTAATTTTCCAGACTTTAGGGCTAATGAGAAAGCCTTCCAATTATTCACCCAGGTAAGTGGCCGAGCAGGTCGTAAAAAGAAACCAGGCCGAGTATTGATCCAAACTTTTCAGCCAGCACATGCTACTTTGAGAGATGTCGTCAGCAATGATTTTAGCAAATTCGTCCAGCGAGAATTAAGTGAGCGTAAAAAATTCATCTATCCACCATACTTTAGATTGATAGAGATAACCATCAAACATAGAGATCCTAAGAAGGTCCAAGCGGCTGCTATTCAGTATGCTGAGTTATTAAGAAAATCCTTAGGCAGGAGAGTGATCGGGCCTGCCATTCCAGGTATTGCTAGAGTAAGGACACTCTATCTCAGGACTGTCATTGTGAAAATAGAAAAAGCAAGTAAGTCGATCAAAAAAGCAAAGCAAGTTATCCAAGAAGCAAGAGATGAGATAAAAAGTAAAGAAGGTTTAAAAACAACTAGAATTAATATTGATGTGGACCCATATTAATTAATTTTCCTGTCAACTGTCAACTGTCAACTGTCAACTGTCAACTGTCAACTGTCAACTGTCAACTGTCACTTACTCATAACCAACAAAGATCGTTTCTTTGATCTTAGGCCATTCATCTCTTAAAATAGAGTAATAGACTGTATCCCGTCTACGCCCATCAGTCATTTTGGTATGGCTTCTTAGTGTTCCGTCTTTTTTGGCACCTATTTTTTCCATAGCTGTTCTGGATTGCTCATTTCGGACATCAGTCTTTAATTCTACTCTTTCGTAATCTGCCACTTCGAAGGCATATTGCAACATCAAGAATTTATTATTTCGATTAAGCCCGGTTCGTTGAAACTGTTTTCCTAACCATGTCCAACCAATTTCTACTCGTTTATTTGGATTTGATATATTACCAAAACTCGTAGTACCTGTCCATACTTTAGTTTTCTTATCATAGATGATAAAAGGATAGCGGTGACCTTGCTCTCTTTGCTCAAGTGCTTTGAGGATATATTCTTTTAATGCTTTTTTGGTACCGAATGCTGATGGCGAGTATTGCAGTAGATCAGGCTGTTCTTCTGCAATATAGAGAAGCGCCTTTAGATCTGTTTCTTTGATAGGTCGTAGTAGTGATCGTTTATTTTCTAGGGTTAATCTTACTGTGGTATCTATGCTTGCCATTTGAGTCAATTAGTTTTATGATACAAGTCAATCCTCTCTGATTTCTTATTATAGGAATTTGTATTGACAAATGATAATATCTCTTCATATAATCTATTGAAGTACAAAATACATATGAATAATTATTAATGTTTAAGTATCAATAAGTCATATTATTATATATAATAAATTATGTAATGTTTAAAATATTTGACTAAATTTGTCGACAATATTAAATTTAATTCAAATTGACATGAAAGGGATATCTATATTTTTAACAGTAATGTTCTTTGGTTTTGCTAGTTTAACTAGTGCACAAACCACTTCATTTACAGCATCTGCGGACGTAGCACAAGAGGTACCAGCACCAACTATTAATCCTGCGATAGCTGCTCCATCTGGAACTTTCGCAGCAACCTATGATGCAGGTACAGGTATGATTACTGTAAGCGGTAATTTTACTTTACAAAGTCCATTTAACGGAGCGCCAGGAGCTCATTTACATCTAGGTGCGCCAGGTGTCACGGGTGGAGTCATTGTTAACCTAACACCAGGAGTAACTACTTCGGGAACTTCAGGGACATTTTCTGGTACGTATCCAGTAGCCTCCAACGTAGCTGATCTACTTGCTGGTAATTTTTATTTGAATATACACTCAACTGGAAATCCAAGTGGAGAGATCAGAGGTCAATTACTAGTAGTACCAGAGCCAATACCAACAATGGGAGAATGGGGATTAATGGTACTTGGATTGATCATAATAATTTTCGGAACAGTTGCCATCAAGGCACGTAGCTTTACACCAGCTGTGAGTTAGTAGTAATCTAAAAAAGATATAATTTATAGAGAGGCTATCAAAGTAATTTGGTAGCCTCTTTTTTGCTTGGATACTTCACAACGTACCAGTAAAGCATTATCAAAATCAGTGGAGCCTACGGGAGTCGAACCCGTGACCTCTTGACTGCCAGTCAAACGCTCTAGCCAACTGAGCTAAGGCCCCTATTTATTCGCACTTACTCAATTGTATTCTCGCCTTTGAGTTGATACATAAAGACAGGCACTATTTCCTGTGTATTACCTCCAAAATACTATTTTTACATTTGAGTATGACCTATGAAAATATTATTTCAGATCTAAAGAAAGGTAATTATAAGCCTATCTATTTTTTACATGGCGAAGAGGCATACTACATTGATGCCATTACCAAGTATATCGAACAGCACGCGCTGACAGATGCAGAGAAGGCATTCAATCAGATCGTACTTTATGGAAAGGATATAGACTTTAAGAATATTGTAGATAATGCACGCCAGTTTCCGATGATGGCAAATAGGCGAGTAGTTATCGTCAAAGAAGCTAAGGATATGAGGGGGATGGATATGCTGGCAAGTTATTTTGAAAAGCCGTCGGATCAGACAGTCCTTGTCATAGCGCACAAACATAAAAAACTAGATGGCAGATCAAAGCTGGCTAAGGTCATAAAGAAAAATGCAGTTGTATTTGAATCAAAACCAGTCAGGGATTATAAAATTGCTGAGTGGATCGGACAATATATTGCTAGCCAGGGATTTAAGATCGATGGAAGATCATGTATCATCTTAGGAGAATATCTTGGCACAGACCTCAGTAAAATAACTAATGAGATAACTAAGCTAACTGTAAATTTAGAAAAGGGAGGAAAGATAGATGCTGATCTCATACACGACAAAATAGAGATCAGCAAAGACTTCAATATATTCGAGTTACAAAATGCGTTAGGGAAGAAGGATAGAGCAAAGTCATTTTTGATAACCGATTATTTTTCTAAGAATATAAAAAAGCATCCACTCGTAATGCTCAATGGGTCGCTCTATAATTATTTTGTGAAGGTGATGCTGACCAGTGTAAACATGAATAGAAGTGATCAAGAAATCGCCAGTAAGATCAAACTACCAAATGCATTCTTTGTAAAGGATTACAAACTAGCAGCAAGAAATTATACCCTCTCTTCTCTTGTAAAGATCTTTGCCTATATCAAAGAAGCAGATGCGCGCTCCAAAGGCATGGGTAACCGATCTACGCCTCCTGAGGCTATATTGACTGAGTTGGTGTATAAGATCATTCATGCTGCATGATCGTAAAGTGTCTATACCGATATCAGCTTGTATGGTCGATTCTTTTACCTTGTAATTTGTCAACTAGCAAGTACAATTCATAAAATATCAATATAAGTCGGACGTTTTATAATGGGATACTTCAATATCAGTACTATACGCTGATAGTGTATTAATTACATATTATAAATTATCGTTATATTTATATTGTTAAATGCTAAGATGAAACCACTTTTCCAAATTATTATACTGGCAGTTGTGCTTTTACACTGCACTCGACAAGAACTCGTTGGCCAAGAAAAGGATAACACTCCAAAATTCGTAAATGAATTCCTAAACATAGGTGTAGGTGCTAGAGCACACGGAATGTTCGGCTCTGTCGTGGCCTCAGTAGATGACGTAACCGCTGGATTTTGGAATCCCGCGGGTCTTACGGAGATCGACGCTCCATTTCAGGCAAGCGCGATGCATGCAGAGTGGTTTGGTGGAATAGCTAATTACGATTACATCGCATTTGGAAAAAAGCTTGGAACAACAGAGAAAAAATCGTTTGGTAGCATTTCATTTATAAGAATGGGTGTGGATAATATCCCCAATACGCTTAGCCTGATCGGTCCTGACGGAACAGTCAATTACGATAACCTTACTGAGTTTTCTGTTGCTGATTATGCACTGCTAGCATCGTATGCAAGAGAGCTGCGATCAAATCTTAGCGTTGGAGGAAGTGTGAAGATAATTAGACGTGCCTATGGCTTTGGGAGTGCTTGGGGTTTCGGAGCAGACCTAGGAGCAAAATATAGAATGGGTAACTTTACACTAGGACTTATGGCTAAGGATGTTACAAGCACATTCAATGCATGGAAGTTCAATTTTTCTGAATCAGATAAAGATGTTTTCCTTCAAACAGGAAATATCATACCTATAAGTAGTACCGAGATCACACTGCCTAGACTTATCATCGGTGCTAACTATCACAGTAAAAGTGATAACGTAAGTTGGATGGTAGAAGCTAATTTAAATCTATCGACTAATGGTCAGAAAGCAGGGGTCTTCTCTGGAAAGTCCGTTTCACTGGACCCAACGGTCGGGGTAGAAGTAGGACTGAGCAATAAGGTATTTGTGAGAGCGGGTATAGGTAATATCCAAAAGATCGTCAATGAGGTCAATACGCAAAATACTGATTTGAGTCTGCAACCCAATGTAGGTCTTGGTCTCAATCTAGGTAGGATAAATATAGATTACGCACTGACCAATATTGGAGATGCTACAGATGTCTTAGTATCCCATATATTTTCTATAAAACTCGATTTTATATCAAACAGAAAAGTATCTACAGCTCCTACTCAAGGTAAGGATGTAGAAATTATAGATTAAGTATCACAGGGTAGGAGGGATCACATTCTTAAAGTGTCCATTCATTTGTATCTTCTTTCTTAGGTTCTCCATTTCTTTTACGGCAGGGATAAATCTCTCTAGGTGACTTATTAAATATTCTTGTCTCAGTTCTTCTGATCGTATGGTTAGCAGTTCATATTCTTGTTGGGATGCCAAGCCTACCTTATGTGCTATATCAAAACTTGTAAATCCATCATTAAGGTCTGGTGGTTCTTTGTCGATATGCATATATGTATACAGCTCTGCTATCATATCCCTGATCTTACTGTAGAGTACAATATCTCCGTTTAGATCCGTATCGAGCCTATCTATTTCGGCTCCTGGATAGAGTCTGTTTTCTAGTCGCTTATAAAAATTTTGAATCTTGAATAGTCCTTTACCACGAGTGCTTACATCCATCTTTCCATCTGGATAGGTTTTTCTAATACCTATGAGTTCTACTTCAGTCCCAATTAATTTTGGTTGATTATCTTCTACGTAAGGAATTCCAAATGATTTATTTTCTTTTTCGCATTCTATGATAAGTTGCTTATACCTAGGCTCGAATATATGCAGGTTTAGAAGTTCACCAGGGAATACAACTAATTGCAGCGGGAATAATGGTAGTATACTTGACATAGGCAATTATAAAAGATCACTAGCTTTTAATCTAGAAAAAAGTCAAGATTCTAGGTGTTACAAGATGAGATACTTATAAATATTGTGTCAAGTTTTTTACACTTGTGCGCTACCCCTATAAACTCCACCTTATTAAACTGTAAGCTGTTTTCCATATCTCTTATTGAAATCTACAGCAAAGAGACTTTGGTTTAGTTTTGAGTCAGGCTACACTGAGATTGAAACCTCGAAGCCCAGCCCGCACCGGCTTTAGAAATTATTTTAAAACAACTTGACCAATGAGATCACTCAGGATAATATGCCTGTGCGTAGCAGCTATGCTATGTGGCAACTTGAATGCTCAGAATCCGACTTCTGATGCATATGAGTTGAGTGTAAATGCCCTTCTTTCTTCTAATAAATCCTACAAGGCGACTGAGCCACTCGATGCTGAATTGTCAAATGTTTTCTACTATAACATAAATGAGAAGCAACTCAAGCAGCTCCACACAAAAAAATATAAGTCCTTAAGTTGGACTCTAGCATCTGCAGAGGGAGATAAGAAGATTCTTTTGGAGGAGGTAGAGTTGTTTGCACCTAGCTATATCTTAAGTACCTCTTCTGATGATGTACCAAAAGATATTTCTAATGGGATTTTCTATCATGGTAGACTGGAAGATGATGCTCAAAGTCTAGTAGCAGTAAGCGTTTATGAGAATGACCTTAAAGTTTTGATATCAGATAAAAATGGGGACTTCGAGATACATAAGTATGATGAAGAAAAATTCATAGGATATTATAATAGTGATGTCCTCAATAAAAAAGAATCATTCTGCTCTACGTCGGATGAAGGAGTAGAAGTAGAAATCAGGGATGACGGTAAGCAGGAAAAATCTGCCGCTGGTAGTTGTGTAGAGATTTATTTGGAGTGTGACCATCAAAGTTTTAAGGATAATGGCAGCTCTGTCAGTAATACTCAAAACTGGGCCACTTCATTATTTAATGAAGTAAAACTTCTATACAAAAATGATGGTGTTACTTTAAAACTATCCCAAGTCAAAGTTTGGAATACGGCCGACCCATATCGGTCTCATAATAATGTAACTGGTATGTTAGGTGCGTTTGCGTCCAACGTAAAAAATAATTATAACGGAAGATTAGCCCAGCTATTGACCACTAGAGTATCTGGCGGAATAGCATGGGTAAATATGCTTTGCAATAGCTATAATAGCGGCGGAAACTTTGGTCCGTATTCTGTATGTGGAGGGATGAATACTTCCAAGATCAAAGTACCAAACTACTCCTGGAATGTACACGTCATGGCGCATGAGTTAGGACACAGTTTTGGTTCGCCTCATACACATGCTTGCAAGTGGGGAGCGGCTAAGAATAAAGCGCTGGATAATTGCCAAAGCACAGAGGGTTCTTGTGGCGCAGGACCTACGCCATCAGGCGGCGGCACTATCATGTCGTACTGCCATCTATCTGGACCGGGAGTTAGTTTTAGTAATGGGTTTGGTGTCGAGCCAGGTAATTTGATTCGCAGCAAAGTAAATAGTGCTAGTTGCGTAACAGGATGTGCAACCACGACCACGCTCAGTAATAATAATTGTACAGGCGCTATTGCGCTATCAGTTTCTGCCACATGTTCTGCAAAGACTTACTCTAATGTGGGTGCGACAGCTTCGGGGGCGTCCCCAGGATTCTCCTGTGGTAGTACAGGTTCGACAAAAGATGTATGGTTCAAAGTAGTAGTTCCTTCATCTGGTAAAGTAACGATAGAGACAAGACAAATCACTAGTGGTCTTACAGATTTGATCATGCAAGTTTATAGTGGTAGCTGTGGTAATATGGTCGGCATAGCTTGTCAAGACGATGATGTAGTAAGACATTCCAAGGCGATATTAACAGGTAGGACACCAAACGAAACATTATTCATAAGAATCGTAGAATACAAATCTGACAACTTTGGCAACTTTGGGATCTGTGCTTATGGCTCTGGCTCATCTGGAGGAGGGTCTAGCTGTGCTACAGTAGGGAATACCTGTAACGATGGTAATGCATGTACTACCAATGATAGAATAAATGCAGACTGCGAATGTGAGGGTACCGTAGTAGATAGTGATGGCGATGGAGTATGCAATGCAAATGATATATGCGCTGGAGGGAATGACAACCTAGACGCGGACAGTGATGGTACACCTGACCATTGCGATGATTGTAATAATAATCTGGCGGGACAACCCTGCAATGATGGAGTTGCCTGTACAACCGACGATAGATATGATAATGACTGCAATTGCGTCGGTACTCTTAAAGACACCGATGGAGATGGAGTTTGTGATGCCGATGATATCTGCCCAGGAGGAAATGATAATCAAGATACTGATAACGATGGTATCCCAAATCATTGTGACAGTTGCAATAACAATCTAGTTGGGACAAGTTGCAATGATGGCAACTCATGCACTACGAATGATAGGTATAATGCTAGTTGCAATTGCGTCGGTACGCTGAGAGATGCGGATGGAGATGGTGTCTGTGATGCAGATGATATTTGTCCTGGGGGTAATGATAATTTAGATTCAGATAGAGACGGTATTCCTAACCACTGCGATGATTGTGATGGGAGATTAGTAGGACAAAGCTGTAATGACAGGAACTCATGCACGACTAACGATCGATATGATGCCAACTGCAATTGTAAGGGAACGTATGCCGATGCTGATAGAGACGGGGTCTGTGATGCAGATGATAAGTGTCCAGGAGGTAATGACAATATAGATACTGATGGCGACGGCATCCCTAATCATTGTGATGACTGCGATGAAGATCTTAATGGTCAGCCTTGTAATGATGGTAATGCCTGTACCATAAATGATAGGTATAATCAAAGTTGTGATTGTGCAGGTACTTTAAGAGATGCAGATAACGATGGTGTGTGCGACAGTGATGATAAGTGCCCTGGAGGAGATGATAGGTCAGATACAGATCGTGATGGTATCCCCGATCATTGTGATGATTGTAATAATAGCATTACTGGCGCTCGCTGCAATGATGGAGATGCGTGTACAACCAACGATAGGTACGATGCTAACTGTAATTGTATTGGGACTTTTTTGGATTCAGATAGAGATGGAGTTTGTGATGCTGAGGATAAATGTAGAGGCGGAGACGATGGCTTAGATTCTGATGGCGACGGTATTCCCGATGCTTGTGAGTCCTGCGATGATGATAGTGATGGCGATGGGGTCTGTGATGCAGAGGACATCTGTCCAGGAGGAGATGACTTGTTGGATGAAGACAACAATGGTAAGCCGGATTTTTGTCAAGCTTGTGATGAGGAAGATGTAGATAGTAGTGGAGATATCCGTAGTGACACAAATATTGGAGCGATCAATAATATCGAATCAACAAATAAAATTAATAGAGATATCGGCCTCACATTGATAGCAGGAGAATCTATTTCTTTTGAGCCAGGATTTGAAGTCCAGGCCAGAGGGGTACTCACTGCGATCATCGATGCGTGTGCAGATTATTTTGATTTAAAAGAAGAACATATAGAAGAGAACAAATAAAGGATAAACTAGGGCTACACCTCCTAGGCTATTCTGTATAAAACACCTTATCGTATGAAAAATAAAATTACACTCATAGCGCTAGCTATGGTCATGTCCATCATGATGTTAAATGGCCAGTCGTCCTTGAAAGTTATTGCTAATGGAAATGTAGGTATCAGTACTGATGATCCTATCGAGAAACTCCAAGTCAATGGAGGAATCAACTTAGGTAATACTAGAATTAATGCTCCTGGAACAATCCGTTGGACTGGGGAGGATTTTGAAGGCTTTGATGGCCTTGATTGGAAGTCACTTACTCAGTGTAGTTGTGATGATACAGAAGAAGAAAGCAGCTCTACTACTCAGGATGATCAGGAAGAAGAGGAAGAAACTCAGCAAGAGGAACAAGAAGAGGAAGAACAGGAAGAAGAGGAGACCTCCAGCGATGATCAAACATCAGATGCTGGCTGTGAATCAGCTCAAGACATCGCCACCTCGAGAATGTCACTAAATGAAGATTGGTCTAATCAGATAAACACAAATGGTCTTGGTTTCTCAGACGAAGGAGAGCTCTGCTATACGATTACTGCTTACGAAGGGAATACAACACAAATGATGGGCCTCAGCGAAGATCCAGAGATAGACAAAAAATATGAATATATAAATTACGCGTTTTATCACAGGATCGTTTCGACCCTAAATTCTCATAGAGTATACGTCTGGGAAAATAATGAACGTAAAGGAATATTTATTAATAGTAAAGAAAGCTACGCAGGTTCGACTTTCTGCATCAGAAGGAATGACGATTCAGAAGTACAATATTTCATTGATGATGAACTAGTGTACACTTCGACGATCAAGAGTAGTAAGGATTTATATTTTGACAATTCGTTCTATGGATATTCTGAAGGTAGTAGTACGATATGGAGTCATCAGCCGTCTAATGTTGAGGTAGATGATATTACCGTTTGTTCAGACTCAGCTGCGGGTTTACTTAGTGCTGAAGTAGAGCAAGCTTCTCTTACAGGAGTGAGTCTAGGTATACTTGATCAGAATTACCCAAATCCATTTACCGATGAGACAAGGATAGGGTATGATCTAACTGGAGAAATCTATAGCTCTGCAGAGTTAGTAGTCACCAATAGTTTAGGACAAGTAATAAATCGTAAAAGTTTAAGAGATCAACAGGGAGAAATGAAAATACAAGGTAGCGGGCTGTCCAGCGGAATTTACCAGTATACTATTTTTCTTGATGGAGTAGCGATGGAAGGTCGGCAGATGGTGGTTGATTGAGGGATCATGCTTGTCTTTACCGAGAAAATATTACGTTTTTATTAATAAAAATTTATTTTAATGTGAATTTTAATTAATTCATCTTTGTTAGGTAATAAGTATCAAGATTCTAGCATGAATAAATTATTTAAAATTCTCATTTACTTTGTAATAACTCTAATTGTAGTTTTGGGCATTGGCTATTTAGTTGTTAGAAATATGCCAAAGGCTTCAACCAAAAATGTTAAAGCAGAGCTTTCAATAACAGCCGAAGACTTATACAGTCAATTTTCTGGTAATGAAGGCAAAGCAAATAAGGACTTCGTTGGTAAAGTTATAACCGTAGAAGGTGATTTAATAGATTCATTTACCGATGAACAAGGAAATCCTGCAATAATCTTAGGGAATCAAGATAGCGATCTTGTGTTTGTTACTTTATATTCATCTGAGAGCGAAAAACTCTCCAGTCTTCCGATGGATTCAAAAATTAGAATTAAAGGTACCTGTACTGGAATGCTTTCAGAGGTCACTATAAATAAAGCAATAGTAACGGAGTAAGCTATGATGAAAGAAGTATCAAATAATTTTTTTTTTATTCTTTTATGTATACTTTTTAGCGCAGGTTTTATATCCGCTCAAAATTATCAAACTAGAACTGGTCACTTGCACGTGATGTCTTCTAACAGGGTCATGGATATTGAGGCAGATAATTATCAAGTTCAAAGTAAGCTTAACCCTCAGACAGGTGAGATTACATTTACAGGATTGACGAAGTCATTTGAAATGGATAATGGGACTCTAGACAGAGCTTTTAATAGCAAGCGAGTGAATTTGAATGGCTATCCTAAATTTAATTTTATTGGGACTATTGCAGATCCTTCTTTGATTAAGTTTGATACACCAGGAAAGTATAAAATTAGGGTCAGAGGTGAGTTAACAGTAGGAGATTTAAAAAGACAAACCTCAGCCAATGGTCATGTTACAGTAAATGCAGATAAAACCATTAGAGCAGAGTCTAGTTTCGTTATGAAAATAGAGGAGTTTAACGTAGAAAGGATTAATGGAATGATGAAGAAAAGAATCCCCTCAAGTCTAGGTATTAACTTTAATTCTTTAGGGATATCAAGAGATATTAAAATTGATTTAAAATTAAATTATCGTAAGAGAAGATAATTACTTTTTATTTACCGATTTAGAGTATTCGTTATATACACTTCGAATTCCTTTTTCAAGTCCAATTTTTGGTTTCCAGCCTAAAGCTGTAATCTTTGAATTGTCCATTAACTTTCTAGGAGTGCCATCAGGCTTTGTTAAGTCATGAGAGATCGTTCCAGTAAAACCAATCACTTTCTTTATTAGTAAAGCCAATTCTTTAATACTGATTTCAGAGGATGAGCCAATATTTACAAACTGCTTTTCATCATAATTTTCCATAAGGAAAACACACGCCTCTGCAAGATCATCTACATGCAAAAATTCTCTAAGTGGTGAGCCTGTGCCCCATATTTCTACAGTAGGATCTCCATTTAATTTTGCCTCATGAAATTTTCTAATTAGTGCTGGCAATACATGAGAGTTTGATAAATCGTAATTGTCATTTGGGCCGTATAAGTTGGTAGGCATTGCCGATATGAAATTATCTTGGTATTGGTCTCTAAAGGTCTCACATAGTTTAATGCCCGCAATTTTGGCAATGGCATAGGGTTCATTGGTTTCTTCTAGATAACCCGATAAGAGTTGCTCTTCACTCATTGGCTGAGTAGCTAACTTTGGATAGATACAAGAGGAACCAAGGAATAATAATTTGTGCACACCAAAGTCATGAGAAAATTTAATAACATTGTTTTGTATGGCAAGATTATCATATAGGAAGTCTGCTCGATAAGTATTGTTAGCTAGTATACCTCCCACTTTAGCTGCAGCGAGGATAACATATTCAGGTTTTTCTGTTTCAAAAAAATCCTTAACCAAGGACTGATTTCTGAGATCTAATTCTTTTGAACTTCTGAAAATTAAATTAGTATAGCCCTCTTGATCTAATTTTCTTCTGATAGCAGATCCTACCATACCATTATGACCAGCGATGTATATTTTAGAATTCTTATCCATTATCACATTATCACATTATCACATTATCCATTATTAATTTTCAATTTTGCATTCTTTATTCTCTAATCTAAATTCTAATCCCCCATCGCATACCCTTAAACCCTAAAGGGAGGCTTGCGCATTGCGTTAAATTCTAAATTCTCAATTACCTGTCCTGAGCATGGTCGAAGAATCAATTTTCAATTATTCAAACTCTTGCTTAACTGAAAAGCCACCATCTTTTAAGTATTGATCCCTTTTGAACAATGCTAAATCACTTTGAACCATTTCAGCACACAAAGCTTCTAAATCATATTCTGGTTCCCAACCAAGGGTTTTCCTAGCTTTTGTGGCATCTCCGATTAGTAATTCTACCTCTGTCGGTCTGTAATATGCCTTATCTACAGACAATACCTCCTTACCTATAGGCAACTGATAATCAGGATTATTACAAGATTTAATTTTTCCTACCTCTGCTTCTTGCTCACCTTCAAAGCTTAGTTCAATACCGACATTTTTAAAAGATAGAATGACAAAGTCTCTTACACTAGTCGTTACACCTGTCGCAATGACAAAGTCTTCTGGCACATCGTGCTGCAGTATCCTCCACATCAATTCTACGTAGTCTTTGGCGTGCCCCCAATCTCGCTTAGCATTGAGATTGCCGAGATACAATTTGTCTTGAAGCCCAAGGCTGATTTTAGCAACTGCACGAGTTATCTTTCTGGTTACAAATGTTTCTCCTCGAAGTGGACTTTCATGATTAAATAGTATGCCATTCACAGCAAACATATTATATGCTTCTCTATAATTAACCGTAATCCAGTAAGCATAAAGTTTTGCTACGGCATAAGGAGATCTAGGGTAAAATGGGGTACGCTCACTTTGTGGTACTTCTTGAACCAAACCATACAATTCCGAAGTAGAAGCTTGATATATCTTAGTCTTTTGAGTTAGTTTTAAAAATCTAACAGCTTCAAGAATTCTCAATGTTCCTAAGGCATCTACATCGGCAGTATACTCTGGCATTTCGAAGCTTACCTTAACATGGGACATCGCACCTAGATTATAGATTTCATCTGGTTGCACCTCATTAATGATCCGTGTCAAATTAGAGCTATCACTTAAATCTCCATAGTGAAGGATTAGATTCCTAGTGTCTAAATGAGGATCTTGATAAAGGTGATCTATCCGCTGAGTATTAAATAATGAACTTCTCCTCTTGATTCCATGTACTTCATAACCTTTTTGAAGTAACAATTCTGATAAATATGCTCCATCCTGACCTGTAATACCTGTAATTAATGCTTTTTTCATTTGAGCTACTTAGATTTTACTTTTAGTGTTTTAAGAGAATTCAGTTAAGATGATATATTTGATTTGATGATGGATCTAAAATAGTCATAAGTAATATTAAATCCTTCTTCTCTGGTAATCTTGGGTTCCCAGTCTAAGATTTCTTTTGCCCTGGAGATATCAGGTTGTCTGACCTTAGGATCATCTTTAGGTAGGTCTAGATAAATCAATTTTGATTTCGAATTTGTAAGCTTCACAATTTCTTCCGCTGCTTGTTTAATTGTGATCTCTATAGGATTTCCAATGTTTACAGGCAAGTTATAGTCACACAGAAGCAATCTATAGATGCCTTCTACTAAATCATCAACATAACAAAATGACCTAGTTTGACTACCATCCCCAAATATTGTTATATCCTCTCCTCGAATTGCTTGAGAGAAAAAAGCTGGTAATGCCCTCCCATCATTAATTCTCATTCTGGGCCCATAAGTATTAAAAATCCTAACTATCCTAGTTTCTAATCCATGATAGGTATGATAAGCCATGGTAATCGCCTCCTGAAAGCGCTTTGCTTCATCATATACCCCACGTGGTCCTATAGGATTTACATTACCCCAGTAATCTTCATGTTGAGGGTGGACTAGTGGATCACCATAAACTTCTGACGTAGATGCTATGAGCATTCTAGCACCCTTGTCTTTAGAGAGGCCAAGCATATTATGCGTACCTAATGAGCCGACTTTAAGCGTTTGGATTGGCATTTTAAGATAGTCTATAGGACTCGCCGGAGAAGCAAAATGCAAAACGTAATCTACTTTCCCTGGCACATGTACAAACTTTGTGACATCATGATTGAGAAATGTAAATTCTTTAAGAGGGAATAGATGCTCTATATTTTTGATATCGCCAGTCAGGAAGTTATCAATTCCTACAACTTCATAGCCTTCTTTTATAAATCTATCCGATAGGTGTGATCCTAAAAATCCTGCTGCTCCAGTAATAACTATTCTTTTCATTTACTTATATAAAAATGAATATTAAGCAATTTATAATTGCTTCTTTGATGAAATTAAAATTGAGCTGATAAGTTTGTTTAATTCAATACACTTTTTATTGATAGCTGAAACATCATCATCAAAGATTCCAGTTTCGGCCAATAGCCTAATCCAATAATGACATTCTCTTGCTTCTTTGTATGCAATAGAAATTTTATGGATAAAATCCTTTTTGCTTTCTGCACCAATTGCTTCCTCAACCATAGCTCCGATAGCTGTACCGCTGCGTAATACTTGCTTGGAAATAATAAATTCTCGTTGATTCTTTAAATCTTTAAAAAGCTTAATGATTTCTAAAGCAAAAGCATAGCTTTTAGTTTGAATAACGTTTTCTGACTTCATTCGTAATTAAATCATTCGTAATTCGCTTATCTGCATGTATCAAAGGGTGTCCAACGGCAGTTGCTCTGATTTGCTTTTCGTCCTGAATATGTGGGTACTCCCAATCAGGATTATTGTAAGCTAAGGTAGAAATGGAATTTAAAGCCTCAAAATCTGCCATCGCATCAAACCATGATAGAAGTAAAGACTTATTTTTCTCCTTCCAATCCTCTATTTTGGTTGAATAATAATGATCGTAAAGGAAAAATAGATTGATCAAAATTCCGAAAAAATTATACTTCAATTCTAATTGTCTAGTATAATAAGCAAGTTGTCTTAGTTCCTTCGACGCAGAAATGTTTTCCTCAGAAAATTGTGATTTTAATCTTCTTAAATGGGGCGCTTCAAAATTTGTTCCTTCAATATGTAATATGATTTTTGAGTAATTTTTTAAGAACTGACTATTCTTTGCAGTTTTAGCCAAAATGTCTGATACCTTTTCATTGTTCTTGAACATCAAGTATGCCGAAAATATAAAAGCAAG
>ENA-ORXT01001483-ORXT01001483.1-marine-metagenome-genome-assembly--contig:-NODE-1483-length-31371-cov-89.180162_pt1 | contig 31371 bp, 31 predicted proteins | sample MGYA00237868_ERZ511482 | MGnify/ENA metagenome assembly ERZ511482 | reverse complement strand
TATAAGTGACATTTACTTATTAACTTTAGACATGGCATTTAATATATATAATGAGACCTAAGTGGGGATATGAATTTCTTAGATCATATACCGACCTTATTACCGCTATTACTATTTCTGATCATGCTATTTATGGGTATGACATTATCAGTAGCTGACTTTAGAAGAGTGGCGATATATCCCAAAGCTGTAGTGATTGGATTATTATGTCAGTTAGTACTACTTCCAATAATAGCGTTTGGTATAATTAAGATACTGCCACTCGAAGCAGTATTTGCTATGGGAATTATGATAGTTGCAGCGAGTCCAGGTGGAGCCGTATCTAACCTTATTTCACATTTATCAAAAGCAGATACTGCATTGTCTATAAGTCTCACGGCTGTCTCTAGTGTGTTGACGCTTTTTACGATCCCTCTTATACTTAATTTTTCATTGTTGCATCTTATGGATTCTGGATCAGTGGCCATAGAATTGCCATATGGTAAGACCGTTTTTAATATATTCAAATTGACGATCCTGCCAGTTGCTATTGGGATGAGTGTAAACCATTATTTCCCTAAGTTGACAAAGACGTTTGCAAAAGCAATTACATGGATTTCAGTTCTAATAATAGTCCTTGCGTTGATACTAGTGTATGTCAAACTTGATCAGATCGGTGATGTGCCTACTTATATTAGGAAATGCTTTTTAGCGGTGCTGATACTTAATATGGCAACTTTAGGAGTCGGATATTTTGGAGCTATATTTTCTGGTATCGATAGAAGACAGGCTATAACAATTTCTATAGAAACAGGTATGCAAAATAATGTGTTAGGAATGGCGATAGCAACAGCACCTTCATTGCTTAATAATCCATTAATGGCTGTGCCAGCCGGAGTGTACGGCTTGCTAATGTGCACAACTGCAGTGATTATGATTTTAATATTTAGAAAAATAATAGATGCTCAAGACAACATATAGTAACGAGAATGATTCGATAATAATCGTAGGTGTAAATAGTGGCATAGGCCAAGCATTAGCTGAATCATTATTATCTGCTGGAGTAGAAATATTCGGTATTGATATACAGAATAAGTCGTCGATCTCACCAAGGGAAAAATTACATTACTACGAATGTAAACCCCAAGATGAAGCGGCATTACACAAGATAGCATTGCAGATAAAAGGAATAAGAAAAATGCATTCTGGCTTGGTTAATTTATCTGGCGCCATCACACATTTCGAAAAAATAACAGAACTCAGCGCAGAAGATTGGAAACATACATATGATATTAGCTTTAGGTCATGCTACAATGCTTGTCGAGTATTTGCTGATTATTTAGATCATCCCAGTTCTATTGTTAATATGTCTTCTGGATTGGCATTCGGTGGGCAGAAAGGTTATGGACCATATGCAGCAGCTAAAGCTTCTATTATAAGTATAACCAAGACTCTTGCAACAGAACTCGCTCCTCATATCCGCGTTAATTCCGTTGCACCAGGGGCAGTTAACACTGACTTTATAAAAAACGATAATGGAGAAACAAGATTCTCCATAGAAGACTATCAAAAAATAACACCATTAGGCAATATGGCAACACCAGAAGAAATTGCAGATGTTATAATGTTTCTATTAAGTGATGGTTCTCGACATATTACAGGTCAATGCATCCATGTCAATGGTGGAGCATTGATGGTCTAAGGAAATAATTTCTTCAGGTGTAGACTATGAGATTCTAATATGGAAAGACGATCTTCCTCAGTCGCCCGAGACACTGCATAGCCCACGAACGGTGACAGTGTGGTATAACCGACTAACTGAAGTATTCCCTCATGCATGTTCTGTAAAATAGAGTCTATAGATCGACCGTGCATGCCATCAGCATGATAGAATGATTCTGGACTGCCTGTGGTAACCGAAAGCATCGCTTGCTTTCCTGCGAATCTTCCTTCAGATCTGAATCCATAATCACCGCCATATGCTACTCCATAAGCCATTACTCTATCTACCCAACCCTTGAGTATGGCTGGCATTCCAAACCACCATAATGGAAAATTAAATATAAGAACATCTGCCTCCACTAACTTCTCCATCTCATTAGACAGTGCTATGGAGAAGGCATTATTCTTAGAGGCATGTAGCTGCTCCATTGCGTATTTGTAATAGTCATTATCTGATAATTCATCGAAGTCAGCTTTTGATCCCACAGGATTAAAGTTCATCTTATAGAGATCACTGATACTTACCTTATGTCCTAATTCTGATAAGATACTCTGCGTCTGAGAGGCTACCGCAGAACAAAATGAATTTGGATTTTCATGAGCATGGATTACGAGGATTTTCATGATCTTTAATTTTTTAGCCAGTCACCGACACCGTAAGGATCTTGCATGGGTGCAGATACATGTTCATGTTTTATCTTCCAGTCTGCCTCGTAATTTAGCATTACAAATGTGATTCTAAATCTATTAGTGAGTTCTTTGCCATTTATGGATATAGACAGATCGGTGATGCCTCCTATCCAGCCCATACTGCCTATGATTTCTTCTTGCGGGCCTTCTACCCATTTGTAGCCGACCATATTTATGCTTGATTCACAGAAGTCTTTCCAGCCTTTCATAATCTTAGTCACACCTTGTGTGCTGTAGCGTGGTCCTTCCAGAATAACATAAGTCTCTTCCGTCGGCATATAAGCTGATTTTATATCAGCGATATTTTTAGCGATGACCGAATCCCAAAATGCTTCTATGCGTTTTTGCAGTATCATTACATCTTATCTATATCGTCAGCAATTTCCTGTAGGGTTTTGTCTGGGTTTTTGAGCTGTTCCATTTCTTGTTGTACTATACGTAACACTCTCGATATGTACTCACTATGAGATTGTTGTCTTTCCATCTCGGCTTTCTTATCCTTCGGTACATATGCGTCGATCTCTGTAGTTGTTAGAATACCTTTTTCTTCTAATAGTCTCTCGATGGTATCCATTCTCTCTTTTGTGACGGCGAGTTCTGTGGCGATTGCCATCGTAATATTCATCACTCGCTCGACTGCTGGATCATCAAAAAAATACGGGCGGGCTCCTTTTGGTTTATTTCCAGCAATACCGATATAATCTATCATATCTGTTATTTGATTTATAAAAAAAGAAAAGTTCTAAAATAAATAATGAGCGACTATTATCACTTCTTCCATGCACCAAATACATTCCATATAGGTGATCGACCATGATCTTCTGGTTCGTCTACTTTCTGCGTACCGTCATCAAGGTCATTAATAGCCTGAGCACCAATCTGCATATAGTGCTCACCATTAAATCCACTCGCTTCCATCAGTTCCTTAGGATCGATGTCATGCATCTTAGACCAGTAAGGCTCTGAGTTATTATAGGCGTCCCAGTCTCTTATCCACTTCTCGTACATTGTCATATCGTCAGTGTACTGTGGTTGCTCTATATGCATCGTGATTCCTCCTGGCTTGAGACATCTCTGGATTTCATTCATAATATTATAGATGGATTTTCCTCCAGTCTCATGTAGGAACATCGTTGTCTGTATCCAATCGAAACTTTCTGATTCGAAAGGTAATTGGCTTGCTTCTGCTTGTACGAACTTGACATTCTTATAGCCAAGTGCCATTGCTCTTGCATGACCATATCTGAGCATCGGCCTACCCGTATCTATCGCCACGACTTCTGCATCAGGATACATCTCAGCGAGTGGTAATGTGTTGTGACCTATACCACATCCGATATCTAATATTCTCTTAGGTGAAAACTCTGGATGGTTCTTTTTTAACCATTGGGCTATCGCTTTTCCACCTCCATCAGAATATTTTCCTAAGAGTCCAGCCGTAGTAACGAATAATCCTCCATCATAATTAGCAGCATTAGCGACGTCACCGTCATATAATTCTGTATGGTAACTCCCTGGCATCAGGTGATTATCTACGGCCATTAGATATGGTGGAACTTTGACATCGTCATTTAAGATTAGTGAGTCTTTACCTTCATTCAACTGATTGACTTTCTGAGTCAATTTTTCTGCCTGACGGTATGTGAGTGATCGTCCTGCCTGCTGACGCATCTCCATAGTAGATCTTCTCAATGCTGACCATGTCTGATAGTGAGGATCTCTAGCCATAGCATCACCTAATTCTTCTTTATTTTTAAATTCTCTTCCGTTCTCCTTCACAAATTGTGGCTTCACTCTATTCTCGAATGCCAACGTATTGCCTTGTGAGACATGGGCCAGATGCTTATTGAGATTAGCTAAGAAATTATAGCGTGCTCTATCATCATGAGTCATCTCTGGAAATACTTCATGTGTAGCAATCTTGTCATAAGTAGGGGGTAAGTTCTTTGCCATCTTCTATTCTGTATTTGTATAACTTAATAAACGATCTATTTCGATAAGAGTTTTGTCACGGTCATTTGGATTTCCATATCCTCCTCCTCCTGGAAGTGTTAATATTAATTCTTCTCCAGGGTTTAGTTTGTCTAATCCTTTTCTGGGGAATGGTCTGTCTGGAATTATTTCTAAGCTCCCTAAGCTACCATCTTCTCCTCCTAATAAGCCTTTAGCGACAGTTGCTGTTTTTTCTGTAAGCAGCGATATATTTAATGGATCTTCTCCTATATTCTTAAATCCAAACCGTTGTCCTAATCCACCTCTGTATTTTCCATTGCCTGCAGATCCATTGACAAGGCATTTTTGTGTCACTAAGATAGGGACGTCATTTTCTAATACTTCTATAGGGACATTAGCTACATTGGTAGGAAAGCTAAGCACATGTTCTCCATCCATATTTGGTCTTGCCCCATATCCTCCATTAAGAAAAAAGTACTCTACATATTCTTGACCATTATGCTGACCATTAAGAACTATGCACCAGCAGGCACTTCCACAGTCGGCTTGTATCTTATCTGGGATTGCTTTAGATAATGCACCGAAGACAACAGAATGAAGCATATTTCCAGTAATATTTCTTGCGCCTAGTGGAGAAGGTTTTTGAGCATTGACGAGACATCCTTTGGGAGCCTTTACTGTTATGGGATAGAATGCGCCATCGTTATTAGGTACATCTGGACTGAATGCACATTTGATAGGGTAGGCTGTATAAGCGAAGGTATAATTAAGGACGGCATTTATACTTAATGGATGAGCTCCTGATGTTCCTTCGTAGTCTACTTCTATGGTGTCATCCTTTATCGTGATCGCAATCACAAATTTACAACCATTGCCTAAGCCATCACCATCAGTCTCATAAGTGTAATCATAGACACCGTCTGGTGCTGAACGGATGGCTTCTCTCATGGACTTCTCAGAAGATGAGATTACGGCATCACTCAGATTTGTTAGTTCTACCAGATTGTTTTCTTGCATTAATTTATGTAAGGACTTTATACCTTGATCATTAGCAGCAATCTGAGCTTTTATATCTCCGATGGTTTGTAGTGGTGCACGGACATTACTTTCTAATAGGGAAAATAAGGTCTTGTTAGGCTCGCCTTTGCTTAATAGTTTAGTAGGTGGTACCATCAGGCCTTCTTCGTACAAGTCTCTTGATCCAGCACCCCATAGTACACCGCCGACATCTGGTGAGTGAGCTATAGTCCCTATAAATCCTACTAACTTTCCTAAATAGAATATAGGAGATACAATTCCAATATCTGGCTTGTGACCAGCACATAACCAAGGGTCATTGGTCATAACGACGTCACCTTCTTCCCATTCATCTATTGGAAAATAATCTTTAAGCAATGCCTTAGTAAGAATAGGTAAGACGCCTAAGAAAGAGGGTACAGAAATGCTCGACTGCGCTATAGATCTTCCTTGCTCATCCATAAGGACGACTGCAAAATCATTAGATTCTCTAGTTACTGTAGAGAATGAGGTACGTTGTAATGTCGTACCCGCTTCATCTACGATACTTATGAGGCGAGACCATAATATCGATAAAGTAATGGGATCAAAGGAGACTGTAGTAATGCTCAAGCTGATAAATTTAAATTAGTTAACTAAGTTAACTAATTTTCAATTCAATTGCTCATATAGGCTTGAATTATTTTGTCAATGATCTCCCTAAAATTCTTCCGAAACTTAATGCAGGTGTAATTGCCATACCGCTACAGAATGCATTGCCGCTTAGTGCACCTAATCCTAAGACTTCTCCAGCAGCATATATGCCAGGGATAATTTGCTGATTATTATCTAAGACTTGTAAGTCAGCATTGACATGGATACCTCCAAATGTTACTAATACAGATGCAAATACCTTGACGGCGTAATAAGGTCCTTCAGTAATTTTATTTTCTAAATAGGTACGTCCAAAATCTGGATCTTCTCCATTGTCCACCATTATATTATAGCTGTCTACAGTTTCTGTCAGCGTATCGGAGTCGACATCTATTTTAGTTGCCAGCTCGCGTATACTATTTGCTGAGAATATAGCTTTATTCCTTTTTGCTTCTTCCTTAATTTTCTCTGTATCCCATCCTATGATGATTGGATTCTCTAATCCATTTTCATTCCTTTCTAATAGAGATGCTTCATCAAAAATTACATAGAACCACCAGTCCTTTAATTTCACAACTTCACGTTCTCGGACGTCAGCATTGACTTCATCTTCTCTAAGAAACCTTTTGCCCTCAGTAGTGACGTATATATCTCTAGGTTGGCGATAGATGGAGGTCAATACCATCGCCCAAGCTTCATTAAAATTAGATTTTCCTGATCCAGGTTGTAACTCTATTCCACCCACACTTGGTAAGTGCAAGTCAGCCATTCTAAACGCAGCATTTTGACTTTCTAAATATTGAGCTACTTCTCCAGTAGAGTTGGGATAGGTAGAACTATTGAGTAGTATATTTTTGTGCTTGCTTTCGAAGTATGAAGGATTAGAGCCATATCCTCCTGAAGTTATAACGATATGATTGCCCTGAAATCTTACCTCCTCATCTTTTATATTTTTTGTTATTACAGTATCATAATTATCACTCTGTCTATCCAGACCTACAAAACTGTGATTATTATAAAAATGTATTTGCTTATGATCTATTCCGTTTTGCCATAAGGGCATTATCGTTTCTAATATGGATATAGCTTTGTTACTTCCGTATTGAGTACGTGCTTTGGTATAAGGTACATGTCCATATATAATTCTGGGGCATTCTGCTGCCCATGGGAATCCTAAGCCATCTAACCAATCTAGTGTGTCTGTTGCTTCTTCTACAGCCAATCTTATCAGATCGAGATCGCCACTCCCTTGATTGATTCTGATGATATCTGCAAGATGTTCTTCTCTGCTGTCGTCGATATCGTTTCTCTTCTGTAGCTGTGTGCCTCCAGCGCTCATATGTCCTCCTGACCAGTGCATTGCTCCACCAGCGATACTATCCTTTTCTATAACTGCGACTGTTGCGCCTCGTTCTGCAGCTTCTATAGCGCAGCACATTCCAGCAGTACCACCACCGACAATAATCATATCATATGTTGTACTCATAGGTAATCTACTATAATATTTCTTGCTTGATCTATATTGACTTTTGCATTAAGACCTATGACGCTTGTGCTTTCTTTTTCTTCTATAATCATAGGACCATGATCTGAGAAACCTGGGGGCAATAAGTAGCGATCATATACAGGGCAATCGAGATATCCTGATGCTTGGAAAAAGACTTTCCTTGTGCCTTTATATGGATCTTTTTTACTTTGATTAAATGCACTGTTCTTGACTTCAAGCTTAGGGTGTATACCTGTTGCTAACACTTTCCAAGTAACCATTTGTAATGCAACATTATCTATGCTTCTATTGTATCTGAATTGATACTCTTCGTTAAATCTCGTTTCGATCTCTGGAATATTAATTTCGTTAAGAGTGCCGCTTGGTAACTTGATTGTTATCTCATGACCTTGTCCCTCATATCTCATTTCTACAACTCGAGATATTTTTATGTCTTCTTTTTTCTCCCCAGACTCTATTAGAAATTGTATAGTATCTGATTCCATATCAGATAGAAATTTATTTACATCATTCCAGTTGAGATCATTTAGGTTTTTTATGTGGCTTCTGATATTTTCTTTAGCAATAGGAGATAATAAGAATCCGACAGCTGATGTTACTCCTGCGCCTACAGGTATGATTAGTTTAGGAGCATTAATAAGTTCTGCTACTCCAAATGCATGGACTGGTCCAGCACCTCCGAATGCTATCATACTGAAAAATCGAGGATCCATTCCTTTTTCTAATATGTGTACTCTTGCAGCATTTGCCATATTTTCATTGACAATCCTATGTATACCCATCGCGGCTTCCTCTATTGTAATATTAAGCGGAATGGCGACATGCTTTTCTATGGCTTCACGAGCCTTTTCGCGGTTTAGATTCATGGTTCCACCGAGAAAAAAGTTTTCGTTGAGATAGCCGAGTACGAGATCTGCATCGGTAACTGTAGGGAATTCCCCTCCTCTATCATAGCATGCGGGACCTGGAGTAGATGAGGCACTATCAGGACCTACTGTCAATAGACCTAACTTATCAGTTCTAGCTATACTGCCACCACCTGCACCTATCTCTATCATATCTATAACTGGAATTCTGACAGGTAGACCACTTCCTTTCTTAAATCTCTTGACTCTTCCGGCTTCGAAGTTATTTGTGATTTCTGGCTGACCTTCGAATATAATGGAGGCCTTAGCTGTTGTGCCACCCATATCAAAACAAAGCAAATTTTTGATGCCTAATTGTTTGCCAAAATGAACACCTGCCATAGCACCTCCTGCGGGTCCTGATTCTAATAATTGTATTGGAGACTTTCTTGCACCGTCTATTGTGGTGAGTCGGCCACTAGAATTCATAATAAGTAGCTTGCCAGTGAAGTGTTTTTCCGTTAGATCTTTCTTAAGTTTCTTTAGGTACTGATCAGTCAGAGGTTGGACATAAGCATTCATGGCAGTGGCAGAACTTCTTTCATATTCTCTAATCTCAGGCATGATATCACATGATAAGCTATAATATATATTAGGATGATTTTTGTCTAAATACTTTCCGATATTTTTTTCATGATCTGTGTTAGCGAATGAATTAATAAGACATATTCCTACAGCTTCGATATCTTCTTTGACAATTTTGGTCATTATATTTTTTAATCCTGCATGGTCAAATGCCGTCAGAACATTTCCTTTATTGTCTATTCTTTCTTTCACGCCATAACGTAAATTTCTCGGAACAAGAGGCTTGGGCATGGTGAGAAAAAGATCGTAAATATCATAACGTAATTCGCGACCGATCTCGAGCACATCTTCGAATCCTGCAGTCGTTATGAATGCTGTCTTAGAACCCTTGCGTTCGATAATAGCATTAGTGATAAGAGTCGTCCCATGTACAATAGCTTCAAGTTCACTGAGTTTTAGGTCAAATTTTTTCTCTAGATCACTTATCCCATTATTTATACCAAGTGTAGGGTCTGGATATGTCGTAAGGGTTTTAGTAAATTTTAGATCTTTAGTTGCTGAATCCAAAAGTACAAGATCTGTAAAAGTACCGCCGATATCTATTCCTAATTTCAAGATTATATTTTATTATTTGGTTGAAGGTAGATTGAGTTACTATTTTTCTTAATGATATTCTTCTCCGCCTGTTACGTTCATGGCTTCACCAGTAATGTACGATGCCTCATCTGAAGCTAAGAAACATACAGCTTTAGCAATGTCATCTACTTGGCCTGTTCTTCCAAGTGGATTTTTGTCTACGATACTTTTGAGATAATCGTCATATTCTAATCCTAATTTTTCACTGAAGAACTTATTCTGCCAGTGCCCTAATCCCGTCGTTATATGATTTGGGCATACGGCATTGACTCTAATGCCAAAATGACCTAACTCTACAGCATTAGACCGAGTCAGTCCTATCATGCCATGCTTAGAAGCAGTGTATGCTGCAGCAAATGGGAATCCAGATTTAGCGGCTTGGCTTGCAATATTTATAATAGACCCTCCTTTTTTCTGCTTCTGCATCTGTATAGCTGCAGCTTGCGAGCATAAGAAGGCCCCCTTTAAATTGACATCTACGACTGCATCCCAACTTTTCTCTTTGAATTCTGTAAATGGTTCCATGATATAACCCACGCCAGCATTATTAACCATGATATCAACCGAGCCAAATTTCTTAACGGCCTTCTGTACTAATACACTGACATCTGCAGACTTACGGACATCACAGGGTACGGCGATCGCTTGTCCTCCAGATTTTTTGATATCTCTTACAATTGCTCTCATCTCACTGCTGCTTCCAATGTGCTTCTTGTCAAACTGTTTTCCCTTAGGCTCTCCGAGGTCTGTGATGACGACATTGCATCCTCGCTTAGCTAACATTATAGCTATGGCTTCCCCGATACCTTCTCGCCTTCCTGAGCCTGTAATGATCGCTGTTTTTCCCTTTAGGTTTTTCATCTTAAGCTAGCTGTTCTGACATAATGAAAATAGGATTGTCTGCAAATTCCTGAAATTCTCCAGCGACTCTCTTCATAGTTTCGCTAGCGACTTCTTCGCCAAACTTAGACATGTCATTGACGTCTATGACTTCACAATATTGATAGGGTGATGCGTCATCACTTCCCATCATTCCTGTTAGTCGATATACTCTGAAGTCATCGATAGATACCAGTCCTTTGACAGTAGGTACGTCTGTGGTTTTTGCCCATGATTCATAAGCGGCTGCAGCGGTGTCATCCTTCAGGTTAAATAATACAACTAATGATGGCATAGGAATTATGTTTTTTTTATTTATAAGAAAATTATGCTTCTCGCTTGCTCAGAAATGCTTTTGCTGATCCCTTAATAAGACCCTGCACAGAATTAAGAATCATACTGGCACCCATCGTAGTGAGCTCTTGTGCTCTATCAGCTGTGCCTGCAACTGTGCCATAGAATTTCCCATTATCTAAAATAATCTTAAATATCTGGTGCAACATATTAGTTACCTCATCATGTCCAGGACCGTCGTAGTATCCCATCGACATTGCCAAGTCTCTCGGTCCAATAATGAATCCATCGACACCATCTATCTGGCACATAGCTTCTAAGTTCTCCACGCATTCCATAGACTCTACTTGCGGTAAGACTAAGGTTTCCTGATTAGCAAATTCTACATATTCTTTTTGTGTCATAGTCCCTTGCATATAATCAGAAGCTCTCACAGGACCTAATCCTCGCTTACCGAATGGTGGATATTTAATCGCTTCTACAAGTTTCTCTACGTCTTCTACTTTGTCTATACTGGGCATCATGACTCCCATCACTCCTGCATCCATATATTGTAGAATCAGCTTAGTATCTACACTTCTTATCCTAGCAAGTGGAGTGCAATCCATGAGCTCGCAAGCCCTCACGAGATTAGTCACATCAGATATGGATATGCCACCATGCTCACCATCTATCATGTAGTAGTCAAAATTGTTAAGCCCGATGTACTCACATATTACTGGATCAGTGGTGGGAGAGATAACGCCGTATGCGACTTTACCGTCTATGATCCTTTGCTTAAGTTTATTTTTCTTCATCTGTTATTCTTGGGTATTATCCGATTGCTTCTCCTTTGGCAATTTTATCTCTGACGAAATTCATCAATCCTCCAGCTGCGCCTACTTCTGCAACAAAGGGAGCCGCGGGAAGAGTATTAAATGTTTTTCCAGTTGTAATATTTTTAATATCCCCGTTGTCTGGATTATATTCTAAGATATCTCCAGTCGAGCAATCTTTGTCTATATCCTGGCAAGTGACAAATGGTAACCCATAATTGATTGCATTTCTAAATTGTAATCTGGCAAAACTGGTTGCAAATACGGATTGTATTCCAGCACCCATAAGGCCAGCAATGACATGTTCTATGCTCTTTCCTCCACCAGCAAAATTATGCCCTGCAACGATAAATGTATATTCATTGTCTTTGAATCCATTTTCTTTATTAAATTCAGGCTTTACACCTGCCATTACCCATTTGCTGTTCTCCTCTTTGTCTATAGGCGATGTCCAATATTCTTGCACAATTATATCATAAGCCAAAACATAATCGTCTGCAACCCAACATTTTCCTTTTATCATATTCTGTATTTTAACTTGTTAGTTCATTATAAACTCTACGGGCAGACTCAGCTGCACCTTCTATTCCTCTTGATTCCTTTGCTGTGTGTTCTCCCGCAAAGTATACATTACCAGCTGGCTTAATCATATCCTCAAACCATCCTGCTTGTCCTACTTGGAGTTCTGCATAGGCACCTTTGTAATATTTATAAGTTCCCCAGTTGTGAGTTCTTCGTTTCAAATTAAGAAAAATCTCTAGGATCAGTAATCTCTCCTCTTATAGAAGAAGCTGCAACTACAGCAGGAGATGTTAGATATATTTGAGCATTTTTAGAACCCATTCTGCCTTTCATATTTCGGTTTCCGGCACTCAGTACGATGTCTCCATCTCCAGCTACACCTGTATGGATTCCTGCACACGCTGCACAACTCGGCGTATCTATCGCAGCTCCGGCAAGAATTAATGTCTCCAGATATCCCGCTCTTAATGCATCGAGATATACTGTCTGTGATGCAGGCACAACGATCATGTTTACATCTCGATGTATCTGTTTGTCTTTCATGATTTTAGCCATCATCGCCAGATCCTCAAGTCTACCATTGGTACAAGTTCCGACGAATGCTTTATTGAATTTTGTACCCACTACTTTCTCTACTGGTACAGTATCATCTAGCTTATCTGGAAGTGCTATTGTAGGACCTAAGTTACTGACATTGATTTCGTATTCAGCTTCGTATTCTGCATCGTCATCACTCGCGATCATATCCCAAGATCCCTTAGCTACACCATCGAGGTAATCTGCTGTCTTATTGTCTGGTGCAATGATTCCATTCTTAGCACCCAGATCTACCGTCATATTACATAGCGTCATACGACCTGCGATATCTAAGTCGGATATTGCAGGACCTGTAAATTCTAATGCTTTGTAAATTAGATGACCATTCCAATGCATCATCCCCATTATATGCAGCGATAAGTCTTTAGCCATGATGTAAGGTTGCCATTCTCCTATAATATTGAACTTTACGGAAGTGGGGATTCTAAACCATGCCTTGCCAGTAGCCATAGCTACAGCAGCATCAGTCACTCCTACGGCATTACCTACTGCTCCGACTGCGCCATAAGTATTAGCATGTGAGTCAGTGCCTATGCTTATTGTTCCAGGTAGTACATGGCCTTGTTCTACCATTATCTGATGAGCGATTCCTTGTCGCCCCAGATCATAGAAGTGTGTTATATCATGTTCCTTAACGACTTCTCTCCACTCATTAAGCATAGTTGCAAACTTCTGATTAGGTGGTGGGACTAAGTGATCAGATACACATATGACCTTGTCTTTATTAAATACTTCCGTTTTTCCTAAAGACCTGAATTTATTAAAGCAAGTCTTACCTAAGTAATCCATTGTCATTACAGATTCTACATCTACCCATACTAATTCTCCTGGCTTCACATGATCTCGACCACTATTCCGAGCCATTATTTTCTCTGTAATTGTCATTCCCATAGGTAATTATTTTATTTATCTGATCTTGAGGGTTGTCCGTTAGTTCTTACATTAGGTAGATCTATCCAGAATTGTGGATCTATCTCACTTTCAGTTTTAGTCTGTCTTTCGTCTATCATAGTTATGCCTTGGAACTCATCATTATGAGACCACTTCCATACTCTAATTCTATGCTTATCTTCTGGTCCTATTAGATCTATTATTTCATATAGTTTAGATCCAGGCTTGTCTTTGTAAGACCATGTAAGTACGACACTGTTATTTGTTTCCCAAGCTTTTCCTATAATTCTTGGATTATCAAATATGAGTTCTCCTTGTTCATTAAAATGGCAGACGCCGAAATCGTGACACTCATAATGACCATCATCCCACATGTATTCATTTACCTGATGGTATGCGGTCGGGCCCTCGAATCTGATGGTTAATCTGCACTTCCACTGATCTCTAACTGAACCCTCTGGTTCTATTCTTTTGTAAGTTCCTTCCCATACTCCGGTATGTTTAGGAAATATTTTTAATTCCATACCCAAAAATATAATTTAAAAATTAGTTAAATGAATTAATAGTTAATAAAGTTAATTAATTATATTTATCACTCAAACGTATTTACAATATTACTATGAATGCATTTACAAACTAATTTATAATGAAAAAACAACTAAACTTGATTTGGTCAGTGGTCCTGATCCTATTTGTTTCTACCATGGCTTTCTCACAGTCAGTGACTGGTAAGGTCGTGGATAATAATGGAGAACCTATCATCGGTGTTTCTGTGGTTATTAAAGGTACGACCATGGGCACCATCACGGATACAGATGGTATGTATAGTATAGGTACAGAACCAGATAATGTACTGGTCTTTTCTTACTTAGGATATAGAGTGGAGGAGAGAACTCCCGATTCTGCTTCCGAGGTTATTATGTATGAAGACGCCAGGAAACTCTCAGATGTTGTAGTCACTGCAACGCGACAGCCCATAAGGCGGATAGAATCTACCACGGCTATAGATGTGATTAATAATCAGATTATTTCTTCTATGAAGCCCGAAGGATTTTCTGAAGCCATCCAGGGTACACCTGGGATGTATACCAGTCAATCTCAAGGACGATTTAGAGGCGCAATCTTTACAAGAGGATTCCCAGATGGATCAGGTAATGGATTAGTTTATACAGGCATATTATTAGATGGATTACCGAGTCTTGCGACGACGGCACGACCGCCAGATTTTGCATTTGGAATGGATCTAAATGTAGAAAAAATAGAAGTTGTTAGAGGATCTGCAGCAACACTCTTTGGTAGAGCATCTGCTGCAGGTGTTGTCAATGTCATCAGCAAGGTAGGGGGAACAGAAACCAAGGGTACGGTCAATGTAACTCGCTACAATAATAATGTGACTGATGGTGTCAATGCGGATGGAGAAAGAGGAGGAATAGATTACAAAGTAGATGCTAATATCAATGGGCCTATTAGTGAAAACCTAAGATATAACATAGGTGGATATTATGTGAATGATAAAGGCTTTAGAGATCTCGGGTACAATGACAGGGGTGGACAAATGAGATTTAATTTAGATTATCTTGGTGATAAGCTTAATGCCAGAGTATTCGGTTCTTATGTGAACGTTTCTATTCAGAATATGATCGATATCCCATATAAGCTATCTGATAATACACCTGCTGATGGTTGGGATATATATGACTCATTCTATACTCCTACATTAGATACTTTGGCTTACACAGTCGTGGACAGAGAAGGCAACTTTTTACCTCGAACTGGTCGAGCGACTAATGAAGATGGTAATTATGCAAGAGGGTATAATGTAGGTTTCCACTTGGACTATGAGCTGACTGATGCACTAACACTTTCTAATAAATTTAGATACCAGAGTTATGATCATGGAACTAAGTTTAACTTAGGGGTCTCTACAGGATATGTGGCGGCACCATTTAGTCAGATAAGAATATTGATAGATGGAGATGGAAATGACACCGATTATATGAATGAGCTACGATTAGGGTATAAGCTTACAACAGGTAGTCTGAATCATAACTTTAGTCTCGGTAGCTATATTTCTAATGGCAACTATACACCGACGACATGGAGTCTTGCAGGATGGGCTCTACCAGTAGCCGATAATAGAGGGCTTAATCTATTTGCACCATTTGGTGGCCAAGCAAGATTAGATGAGTACACGATTAAGGCGACTTCATTTTTCTTAGGAGATGAGATTGCAACTACTAATGATAAGCTGAGACTTAATGTAGGTGTAAGGTATGATAAGATAGATATGGACCTACAAGGATTCTATAGTGTGGTAGAGAATTTGCAAAGAGAAGAAGAACATAGTGATGTTAGTTTTTCAGTAGGTGCTAATTATAGTCTGAATGAAAGATCAGCTGTGTATGCTAACTTTGTCAATGCATTTAGAATGCCTGATTACACTGCATATACTCCGGCTGATTCTCTTTCGTTTGACCCTAATGATATCGAAGGAGGAGATAATCCACGTATCCAGGATAACGAAAAAATAACCAATATCGAAGTAGGCTACAGAACCGGATTCGGTGATCTTGGTGTTGATGTTGCGGGCTTCTATACTAATATAAAAAATAGATTAGCTACTGTGTATGAAGGTGCCGTCGCTGTATCCAGACCCTTAGGTACTAATACCATTAATGGTATAGAACTCGGATTAACATATGCGCCAGCATCCTTACAAGGATTACTCATCAGAGCAAGTGCAACATATCAAAAAGCAAAGTTTGATAACTTTAAAATTCCGCTTGGTAATGCTGATCCTAATGGTGAGCTGTACGGGAACACTCTTATCAATGAAGGGACAGATGCTGCAGGAGCCACTGTGTTCTCTTTAGATCTTAATGGCAATCAATTACCGAGAGTGCCTTCTACAATATTTAATCTATCGGCTAACTATAGGATTAAGTACTTAGATTTAACAGCACAAATGAATCACTTTGCTAATAGATTTGCAGATGCAACGAATGTTCTTAAGCAAGCTGATATCACTAACTTAAATATAGGCGCAACAATTAAGTATCCATTAAAGAATGGTAGTAATATACGATTAGGTGTATTAGCTAAAAATATCATTAATACTGATAAGGCACTTAGATTCTTATACGTATCAGATAATGATCAGGGCATTGCACTACAGCAAAGGATCGACTCTGGTGATATAGATCCGGAGACCACTTATTATACAGGTATACCATTCTTGCCTCGTAGAATTTTGATTACATTAGGTTATGACTTTTAATAGATAGTTTTTTCATAGTGAGGCACTCAGAATTGGATTTTTGAGTGCCTTTTTATTTTTTCAATTTAAAGAATAGAAACGAAATATGCCATCCTACTGTTCCATTTTTACCAAGGCTCTTGTGCTGACTCTCCTCATCAGTCTCATTAGCTGTAATCCTAATGCAGATGTGAGCTCTGACACTAATGGTTCCACTGATAATAATGTTATATATGACTTAGATAAAGCAGAAGATAACCTCACAGCATTTGCAAAGGTGAGAGGCTCACTAGATTCTACTGAGGAAGTTATATACTATGCGAAAGGTGCTATCTACGGAATCGTAGATGGAGAAAGAGATAAGCACATGATGGATTATGAGATGTATAATATAGCGAGGCTAATACCTAAGGATGAAGGATATCAGTTACTAACTAGAGAAGTCTTGCTCTATACGGATAAGGAAACTGGTGAAGTATTAGAAAATTATGCAAATCCTTACAATGAGAAGACCGTGGATGTCCTCCATGTATGGAATGATCCTGTCAATCAGAACTTTGTACTTGAGGGTAAATATGGAAAGTGGGGCGTCAATTCTAATAAATTTGGTGATGATATGATCTGTATGAATGCAGACGTATTGCTGGCATATCCATCACCAATTAAAGTGGCAGATTATCCAGAAAATTCACAATCTGACTTGTATGAAGCAGGCGAGTTGTTTCAATTTTTTGTTTCGGAACGTCAGTTAAATGATGCTAATGTCAATTCTACTGATTGTACTATATCTTGGACAAGGATCGGACCATGGTTGCCATGGTTAGAGATGGGGCAGAGGCCAGGGAGGATGTTGTATCAAGGAGCTGGGTATAAGTTATCCGAGAAAAACTATAATGATATGCCATCTGTCTTGACAGAATATGTGCTTGCTCATAAGCCTGAGTACCGACATGCACCAGAAACTTTCACATCCCCTAATGAGACAAGTTGGACATATTACAAAAAAATGAACCCTAAGGAATAATGATGTGATTCCAAGCGAACACTTCATAGAAAAATGAAAACATGAAATATTTTATACTCACAATTCTTATAAGTCTATTGCATATCAGTGATATATCCTCTCAAGAAGTTTCTCTAACTGGAGGAGATGCCATAGTTGCCAGAATGAAAGCCACATGTGGAACTACAGAACAAGGTCATACAAGATACGGTATGTGGGAAGGTCGAGCTTACAGTAGAATAGCAGGTGAGAAAGATAAACATCTATTTAATCTTGTCGGCATTAACACTCGGCAATGTACTATGGTCGTAGATCCTATAAAAGGAAAAGGATTTAAAAGTGTGTCAAGAGAAATCATGATGTACTTAGATCCAGAGACTAATGAGATATTAGACAGCTGGATTAATCCTTGGAACAATAATAAAGTAGAAATACTTCATGTAGCTAATGATCCTGTTAATATGAGAGGATATCGATGGGAGAAAAATGATGAAGGGCAGAATGTAGCACCCATGAAACTGAGGCAATATGAAGATCTAACTTTCTCCGCAGATGAGATCCCATTATTCTATGACAATCCATTAGGAAGCGAGTATCAGGTGTATGTCGGCGGAGGCTATCATGCTATGGAAATTTTTAATTCCATCTACAAGTCAGATGAAATATTAGACGCCAACGTCAAAAGATTAAACCATTCCAATATCGCCTGGACAAGGGTAGCCCAATGGTTACCATGGATGGAAATGGGGAGTAAGTCAGGTATTATGATATTTAATGCAACGGGATTTAGTACATTCGATAAGTCAGAAATCTGGCCACGGTTACAGAAGATTATTACAGAAAGATATCCGTTGTATATGGACCCACCTCCATTAAATGATGACAGGCCTAATGAGACAAGCTGGACTGTCTTCAAAAAACATATGGAATCCAAAGAAAAGAAAACGGTCAGAGGAACAAGTCGACATTAATTATTACAATGAAATGATCAATAGAAAATTAGTTCTCGCAGCAAGACCTATATCACTAATTAAGAACTCCGACTTTAGATTAGTGGAAGAGGAGGTGCCATCGCTCACGGAAGGCGAGTTGCTCATACAGACCCACTACTTATCGCTTGCACCAGTTATGAAGTTCTATATGAGTGATGGAGCCGGCATAGAAAACAAATTACAATTTGGAGAAACGATGAGAGGTCGAGGCGTAGGTCAGGTTGTGGCATCTAAAAATGAAGCATTCCAGATAGGCGATTATGTGCATGGAAAATTTGGGTGGCAAGAATATGTTGTATCCACAGCATCTGACTATGACATGATATATAAAGTTTCTCAGACATCTCTACCAATTTCTACTTCACTCGGCATCTTAGGAATAACAGGTTATACATCATATTTTGGATTATATGAGGTAGGTGAGCTAAAGCAAGGAGATAACGTTCTTGTTTCTGCAGCTGCTGGAGGGGTAGGAAGTACGGTAGCCGGACTTGCCAAGATTAAGGGGGCAAATGTTATCGGTATGACAAGTACCGATGAGAAGAAAAAGTTGCTGACATCACATCTGTCTTATGATCATGCTATTAACTATAAGACAGAAAATATCGGAGAGAAGATCGATGAATATTTTCCAGATGGGGTAGACGTATATTTTGATAACGTCGGAGGGGAGATTTTGGATCTCGTTCTGACTAAGATAAACCAATATGCAAGGGTCGTATGCTGTGGTAGAATAAGTACATATAAGGATAGTCTCAGCGAACAGAATTACCATCTTAAAAATTGGCATAGAATAGGTGGTCAGCGAGCTCGGATGCAAGGATTCTTTATCTATGACTACAAGGATAGATTTCCTGAAGCAGAAAATAATATGAGTCAGTGGATAGAGCAAGGAAAGTTAATGTATCAGGAAGATATTGTGGAAGGATTAGAAAATATGCCTCAAGCACTCAATCGATTATTCGAAGGGAAAAACGTAGGGAAGCAAATCGTGAAAGTCTTAATTTCGTAAATAGATATAAAAATCGATGGTAAGAATAACGGTGTCTTTATTACTGCTAACTATTATTGGTTGTCAGAATAAAATAGAAACAAAAAGTATGGAAGGAACACACTTTAAGAGATCGACATTATTAGTGTCGGATATCGATCAATCGTTGACAATCTATAGAGATATATTAGGATTCACCGTACATAATATATCTGAGTCCAGTGCAGATTCTTATTCTTATCCAGTATTCAAAATTCCTGAAGATGCGACCATTAGATTCTGTACGCTAGATAGTCCAGATCAGGTAAGAACTATGGCACTGTCAGAAGTAAAGGGTATAGAATTACCCAAGCAAGTAACTCCTCACATGAATGCATCTGTAATCCGTGTGAAAGATCTACCTACAGTGATGGAGAAAATATCGGCACTGAAATTACAACACACACTACCTAGAATAGATACAAGCTCTGATGGATTTGTTTTTAAAGAGCAATCATTTATAGATTTTGATGGTCATCTGATTGTTATCTACGAGATGACTCAATAGGGATATTTCGAATCATGTGATTGTAATGTGATTTACTAAATGAGAAACATCTCTATTACACTGTCTCTGATTGTTCTAAGATGGAACTTACTGTACCTCCTTGTATTAAGATGGCTTTCTTTCTGAAGAATCGTAAGAAACCATCACTGCCCATACGGGAGCCATTCATACCAGAATCTTTAAAAGAATTCTTAGTAGCATCAAAAACCTTATTAGTGAGGCTGGCATCATTTATAGAGATACCTCCAGCTTCTATCTGATATGCGACTTTGATCGCCTGATCGTTATCTTGAGAGAATACAGATGCTGATAATCCATACACAGTATTGTTGCACCATTCTATGGCTTTATCCAGATTACTGTAAGGCATGATCGGTATCACAGGTCCAAAGGTTTCCTCTGTCATAATATCCATATCATGAGTGACATTGCTGATAACAGTGGCATGCATCCACAGACCACCATTATGATTTTCTATAACGCCACCAGTATGTACGATAGCTCCTTTAGCGATAGCATCTTCTATCTGATTTTTTATAATTTCACTTTGTTTGTGGAAGATTAGTGGACCTAAGGTGCCATGACTTATATCGTCTGTATTAAGTTTTAATTCATTCACCTTAGCGATTATTCGTTCAGTGAGTTCTTCGGATATACTCTCGTGCACATATATTCTTTCTAGAGATTGGCAGGCTTGTCCAGTAGCTCCGACGGCACTCCGTATGATCGCTTCTGCGGTCAAGTCCAGATCTGCATCAGCCATGACGATAGCAGGGTCTTTACCGCCTAACTCTAAGAATGCCGGTATAAATCTTTCTGCACATCTTTTCGCAATTATCTTACCTGTAGGCACACTACCTGTAAAACATATGGCATCGACATTTTCTACTACGGCCTTTCCAGATTCTACACCACCTTTGACAATGTGTAGTACTTCATGCAGTTCTGGAATATCTTTAAGAATCTCTTCCATCGGCTGGATAAATCGTGGAGTGACCTCACTCGGCTTGAGCAATACAGCGCAGCCAGCTAAGAGTGCAGGTATAGTATCTATCATCGCTAAGAGTAGTGGAAAGTTCCAGGGACTTATGATGCCGACTAAGTTGTAAGGCACTAATTGTTGGTGTATCTGTACTGTCGAGCAAGTCACGGAATTCCTTGCAGGTGCAGGAATATATAGTGCAGGACTGGAATAGCATCTGCCTCGTATAACTCCGATGGCACCACTATATTCGATTTCGGATATCCTTGTCCGCCCCGTGTCTATGCTTAGAGCAGATATGATCTTTTCCTTATTGGCATCCATAGCGTCAGCCAATTGCAGTATGTATTTTATTTTTTCTTCGATGGGACGTTCTGCCCAAGTCTGCTGATTTTCTCTTAATCGAATAGCAGTTTGACTCACGTCGGAAAGACTATCTTCCTGTATTTCGTAGTCATACTTTCCAGTTCTAGGATTCCGTATTTGCATTAATCAGTTCTGATTGGTTTGAGAAAAAGTGAAAGTATAAATGCAAGAAAAAGAAAACTAGATACAACTGTAAAACTCATAGCATAGCTCCCACTCTGATCAGCAATCAATCCTGACAACCAGACCCCTAATCCAGCACCTAATGATTCGAATGTAGATATAGTGCCGCCTATCTTACCAGCTGAGTTGACACCAAATGTTGTGATAAGTACATAATTAATGAGTGTATACAATCCACCCCATCCTATAGCCATGAGAGGAATCGCTACCCATACTATAGTCGTATCATATAATGCAAATCCGACAGACCCTAATAACATGATAAAGAGTTGTACCTTAAAGATGGTGTACTTATCAATGTAATCCGTCAGTACGCCAGAAAGTAGTTTTGCAATTAGGATTATGAACGACATAAGACCTAACGAACTGATCGCTGTATCTGCTGAAAAATCTAATTCTCTCATGTATAAAAATAGATTGCCCATCAATCCTAATATGGCGTAGTAACTAAAAAAACCGATAGCTGCCAAAAACCAGAACGTTCTTGTCTTTACAGCACTTAGAAAGTCTATCTCTATCAGATCATCCGTTTTGTTATGTCCATTGTTTTGGAATCTATCTTTGTTCTTAATGAATAGCCATACAAATATTAGGAGTATTAGTGGTAGTATCGCCTCGTAGCGAAATGCCAGTCGCCATTCATATTTTTCTAACAGAAAGCCTGCAACCTTCGGAATGAAAATACCGCCTAAGCTAGTCCCTGCCAGTGCAATTCCGATAGCGCTACCTCGATTTTCTGAGACCCTTTCTGATACCATAATAATAACGGCTAATGTACCAGATGCAGCCACTGCAAATGCAAATGCAACGTGGATAAGATACATATGTGTCGCAGAACCTATGTAGCTGTAAGTGTAATAGCAGGCTGATAACATTAGTAATCCAAAAGTAAAAGACACCTTAACGCCATACTTATCTATAATAGCTCCGATAAGCGGGATGATAAGTGCTGCACAAGCTAGATTAATAAAGTCTCTAAATTTTAGTGTGGACTTAGACCAAGAAAAATGCTCTATTAATGATTCGTCATAGACAGTGATTCCTGTAAAGGTCATCCCATTAGTAATCATCAAAATTAGAGCTCCGAAAATCGCAATGGCAAATATGCTTATATAATTTTTTTTCTTCATCAGCTTATTCGATCATATAGAATAGGGGAAGAGTATGTGGTGATTGGAGTTCCATCTTTTTTAAGCAATTCCATGACTTGTAACTGATCCTCAGTCAAGGTTTCTATAAGATTAAATGTAAGGCCTGAACCAAAGTTCGCCAAATGATTGACAATAAAGTAATCTCCCATATTATGATATAGGGCTTTACCAAATTTATCATTGACTATAAGATTAGTGTAATCAAAGTGCAGATCCACATTGGAGTTCACAACTTTACTCTTATCTAAGTGATCTGGAATAATTACTGATTGTAAGTATATATCATAAGGGCCATGTGGACTTACCTTAAAGAAAAGGGGCTTCACCTCGTATTGTCCATTAGTATGAGAATAATAACTTTCTTCGAGAATAAATGTTCCTACAAAATCTGAAGGTATATTACTAATTCTATGATCTATTATTTCAGTGACATGTTTCGCCTCAGGATGGACTTGCTTACCAGAAGCTAACTCAGCTTTCACTTGTTTTTGATTATCAAAAACACCGACGATTATTTTCTGAAATAATTGGACACCGACACTTTGCATATTAATTTTTTTGGAATACTTCTATTAAGAAACCGTTAGGTGCATGCATGGTTAATACTTTGGCAGAACCATATATGGGACTCAGATAATCGATGGGTCCTACGATCTGTTTAGCTCCGAATTTTTTTGCGTTTTCTAATATCTTATTTATATCAGAAGTCTCTACAGTCCATGCGCCTAATCCAAGGTGAGGAATACGTGGAGCTACACCTGTATCTATCATGTCTGATTCTGTAAAGTCTAAGAAGAGAAAGTGATTTTGGTTACTCCCTTTAGCATATACTAATGCGAACCTAAATGGAGTTCCTTCTGGAATTCCTAAAGCTGATCCAGGAGAAGCATCCCAGTTTCTATCCGCTCTTAATTCAAGGTCCAAGACTTCTGTCATAAATCGCAGGTAGTTATCAGAATCTTCTATGACCTGAGCAGAATATCCAGGTCCTCCCAGTTTAGTTATAGTATCACAAGGTGTCAGCTGTGGCATTCCATCACCTCTTTCTATACCGACACAATGTAGATAATCTGGTCCTTTATATATTGTCTCCCAATATCTATAAGTCGTCCCGTCTGCTCTAGGAATAGTGCCTTCTTGCATGTCTGCCATGGCCTCTATATCCATAGATAATAATCTCTTATCTAAAGACTTCTGATCCATATTAGGAAAGCCTAATGAAAAAGGGCCTAGTTCTAAGGAATTATATGAATCATGGATAGAAGGCATTTTTTCTTTAAATACTAATAATCTTATTTGGATGAGACTGGGGACAGCTTCTCTGCTGAGATGATAATAACTGTAATCGATATCATCAGGAAGCGACCATAATTCCTTCTGGGCTTGCTTCTGAGACTCGCTTAGAGAGATCGGATCTGATAAGGTCATACCCATTCCATCTACATAGAATTTTTTTATATTATCTAAGTCATTAGTACATAATGTTGCTGTATGAAGGTATCCACATAATCCTGTGCTTAGAGTATTCTGAGTTGCTAATGGGTCTACTGGACTCATATTTTCATTATTGGTAATTTGGTCAACATTTGTATTCTTGCAGGCATTAGATGTGATAAATATCGAAGCTACTAAAAGGAAAACAAATTTAGTTTTGGATAAACTAGTATTCATCCTCTAATTTATCTAATAATAGTTAACTTAGTTAACTATTTACAAATTTAATCATTTTTATTGGTAGATTTTGACAACAATATTGTATTGCATAATGCTTCATTTGGAAGTGAGCATCTTTTGGTAGAGAATCAGTTTTTGATAAGAGGATTCCAAGAGGTTATTATTTCGGTTAGAAATGCAGAAAAGACATCAGAATTTTATTGTAAAGTTGCAGGATGGAAGTTTATACATCAAGCAGTTCTAAGTGATATGCAATTAAAATATTGGGGATTATCTACTGATCTTGAGGCAACTGAAATACTGCTACATAACCCAGGAGATTCTGAGGGGTTTCTAAGAGTCATTTCTTTTGGAGATGTTAAGCAAAAGCATATAAGATCTAGCAGCCAATCATGGGATACAGGAGGTATATATGACATTGATGTTCGAGTTGTAGATTTACAGAATAGCTATGAAGAATTCAGATCAGCAGGATGGACAGCCTATAATGATCCATTGGAATACGAATTTGATAAATTTCATATATCAGAAGTACTATTGCATGGACCAGAAGATATTGTTGTTGCTCTAATCCAAAGGCATAAGCCTACATTAGAAGGCTATCCAAATCTGAGAAAGCTCAGTCACATATTTAATTCTTCACAGATTGTAGAAGATATAGAAGTCTCTAAGCAATTCTATATGGATGTCTTGGGATTTAAAATATACATGGAGCATAACCTAGTCGGGTCAGAAACTGGCGAGAATCTTTTTGGTCTTCCTAAGAATTTGTATAAGGAAGTAGAACGCAGAATATGCATATTGCATCCTGAAGGCTTTAATTCAGGTTCGGTGGAGTTGATACAATTAGTAGGAGTGGAAGGTACAAGTTATGCTGATGATGCAGTCCCGCCTAACTTAGGAATTCTTTCACTCAGATTCCCAGTACTAAATATGGCAGCACTCATCCTTAGATTAGAATCTAAGGAAGTGAAAATATTAAATGATGATAAGATTATGATAGAGCCTTATGGATTAAGTCATACAATATGTATACAAAGTCCTGATGGTGCTTGGTTAGAGTTTTTTGAAATATGTAATTCTTAATCAGTCATTATGAGAATCATACTAGAAGAACAAGGCTTAAGAGACGGGATCCAAAACTTAGATATAGTCTTATCTACAGATCAAAAATTGAGATTAATAGATCGATTAATAGACGCAGGAATAAAGAGATTGCAGATTGCATCTTTTGTCCACCCTAAGATAGTACCTCAGATGGCTGATGCGGAAGCGCTGATACAGCGACTGACACCTATAGAAGGTGTACAGTATAGTGGACTCGTTCTTAATGTAAAAGGTGTCGAGAGGGCCATAGATAGTGGCATCAGAAATGTAGCATGTTCCATATCGTCAAGCAATACACATAGTGAGAAGAATACAGGTATGGATCTGATCACAGCACAGGCTCAAAGTCTTCAGATGATAGAGATGGCACAAAGAGAAGATATACACGTCAGAGCTGGATTGCAATGCGTTTTTGGATGTAGATATGAAGGCAAGATATCAGAAGCAGTGGTCTTAGATATGATAGACAAATATATAGGTGCAGGTGTACAAGAGTTGTCACTAGCAGACTCTACTGGAATGGCCAATCCCAGTCAGTTACATGATCTTGTTGCACATATCGTGGAGAAAGCTAAGGGCATACCTGTGATCCTTCATTTACATAATACAGAGGGCAAGGGCTTAGCGAATGTAGTGGCAGGGATTAGGGCAGGTGTCCGTATTTTTGATACTGCAGTGGGAGGACTTGGTGGGTGTCCATTTATAGAAAATGCATCTGGGAATATTGCGACAGAAGATACAGCTCATATGTTACATCAGATGGGATATGATACGGGATTAGATGTGAAAAAAATGTCGATGATTGCACAAGATATGGAAGCCGTTATCGGAGAACCGTTACAAGGTAAAATGTACAAATTACTCAACAATGACTCTCTAAGAGTTATATAATACAAAAGGAAAAATTGACGATATCAGATAAAATATTATCGAATCATGTAGGTAAAAAAGTAGTGCCTGGCGATGTAATAATCTGCCCTGTAGACGGCGTTATGGCTACGGATACAACTGGACCCTTAGCTATTAAGGCATTCAGAGAAATGGGTGGAACTCAGGTCTTCGATCCTGCTAAGTGTGCATTGATTCTAGATCATGCTGTGCCACCTCCTAATGAGCGAATTGCCAATCTGCATAAGATGATGCGATCATTTGCAAAGGAACAGGACATGCGACTCTTTGAGATAGGAGAGGGTATATGCCATCAGGTAATGGTAGAGCATGAGTATGTGAAGCCAGGTGATGTTTTTGTAGGGGCTGATTCGCATACACCGACTTATGGAGCACTGAATGCTTTTGCTTGTGGCGTAGGCTCTACCGACTTAGCAGCGACGATGATGACAGGGAAGATATGGCTTAAGGTACCTCATAGTATAAAAATTAAGTGCCAAGGTAAATTACAAAAAGGTGTATCTGCTAAGGATCTAATTTTGTATTTAGTAGGGCAGTTGACAATATCTGGAGCCACTTATCAGGCTATAGAATTTGAGGGAGAGACATTCGAGTCGATGACATTAGCAAGTCGCATGACGATTGCTAATATGGTCGCAGAGATGGGCGGAAAAACTGGAATCGTTAATCCGAAGGGATTATTATTAGATTATGAATATGAGGGTATAGAACCCGATAAAGATGCTAAGTATTTGAAGACCTACGAATTTGATGTAGCGGACTTAGAGCCGCAGATATCTGCTCCAGAGTCACCAGATAATGTCTCTAACTTATCTAATCATCATGGAGTCAAAATTGATTATGCATTCATAGGGACTTGTTGCAATGGCAGATTAGAAGACCTACAATCTGCAGCAAAAGTACTCAAGGGCAAACGTATCAAGTCTGGCGTGAGATTTCTGATTGCACCTGCATCTAAGGGTACGCTTCTAGATGCGATGAATGATGGCACACTACAGACACTTATAGAAGCTGGTGCCTCTATTATTACTCCAGGCTGCGGTCCTTGCGTAGGCACTCATCAGGGTGTACCGGGCAATGATGAGGTCGTCATATCTGCTGCCAATAGAAACTTCAAAGGCAGAATGGGAAACCCTAATTCTAATATATATCTGGCGGCACCAGCGACAGTAGCTGCATCTGCATTACATGGCGAAATCACAGCACCAGATATGTATCTAACATAATTATGTAGTGACAGTATTATCAAAATATATAAAACACAATGAATGACTTTCGTATACGGTGACAATATAGATACAGACAGAATTATACCTGGGAAGTATACTAAGACATTAGACTTAGATCATCTTGCAGATCATGTACTGGAGGACTTAGACCCTACATTTAGCAAGAGAGTAAAAGCGGGAGATATACTGGTAGCGGGAGAAAATTTTGGTTGTGGTTCCTCCAGAGAGCAAGCCCCACTGGCACTTAAGCAAACTGGCTTATCGGTTATCATAGCATCTGATTATGCAAGAATTTTTTATCGTAATGCGATTAATATAGGACTGCCAGTCTTAGAAATAGGTCCACATGATATCGAGAATGGTGATGATCTCCAAGTAGATATTGCAGAAGGTGTCGTGGTAAATAATACCAGTGGTAAAAAGTACCAAGCTGTAAAGATGCCGCAAGTCATGATAGACATATTAGCTGAAGGAGGATTGGTTAGTTATCTAAGGAAAAATAAGCAATATAAGGTATGACGAATCAGAGAATAAAGGCGCCAGAGATACACGAAGATCATCCATTATACTCTAATCTAAATTCGGTCAATGAGCAGATGGGCTTTGCTCTGAATGATGCTAAGCTCATGGCTTACGTACCAGATATCGCAAAAGCATTTGCCAAGCTCACTCATGAGACTACCCATAAAGGTCAAGTAGAAAAAAGTCTTAAGCGTATGATGGGTTTAATTTCAAGTCTGTCAGCGGGTTGCAGATACTGTGCATCACACACAAGCTATACGGCTACGAAGTATGGTGTAGATAAAAGCAAGCTTGATGCCATATGGGAGTTTGAAAAAAGTGATCTATTCACACTAAAGGAAAGAGCAGCTTTGCGATTAGCACTACAATCAGGTATGATGCCTAATCAAGTAGACGCTAAGACGATATTAGATTTACAATTATATTACTCTGATGCTGAGATAGTAGAACTGGTTTCAGTATTGAGTCTATATGGATATCTTAATAGATTTAATCAGACACTTAATACTGAAGTCGAAGCAGAACCAGCAGAAGTATTTAATTCACTAAACTTAGAGACTCATGGCAAGTAATCCTTTGAATGGGATTAAGGTATTAGAATTTACACATGCAGTCATGGGACCTTGTGCAGGACTCATGCTTGCTGATAATGGTGCTGATGTAACCTTAGTGGAACCTGTCGATGGCAGTAGTACAAGAAGGCTTAAGGGATTCGGCACAGGATATTTTTGGTTTTATAATCGAAATAAAAAATCGCTAGCCATAGATCTAAAATCTAAAGAAGGTATAGCTGTTATACTAAAGCTGGTGGAATCGACAGATGTCATTGTAGAAAATTTTGGTCCGGGCACTATGGATAGATTAGGATTGGGTTATGAAGCGATGAAGTCATGTAATCCAAATATTATCTACTGTTCTCTCAAAGGTTTTCTTAGTGGGCCATATGAAAAACGACATGCTATGGACGAAGTAGTCCAGATGATGGGAGGACTGGCATATATGACAGGTCGATCTGGAGATCCTCTACGGGCTGGTACTTCAGTTATAGATATCACTGGTGGAATGTTTGGGTATATCGGAATCTTACAAGCACTATATGAGCGTGAGAGAACTGGAGAAGGTGGTCTTGTAAAAGCTTCATTGTATGAGACTTGCACATTTCTTGTCGGACAACATATGGCTTATCAGTCACAGGTCGATTATGACATTCCGCCGATGCCTGAGCGATTAAGTGCTTGGGCGATATACAAGATATTTAAGACTAAGGATGAGGATAAAGTATTCATAGGAATTATAAGTGATAGACACTGGAATCGATTCTGCACGGCATTCGAATGGTCGGACTGGAGCGAAGATGATCGACTGGCGACTAACAATGGAAGGATAGATGAGAGAGAATGGTTTCTGCCAGAATTAGATAGACGAGTAGCCTTATGGACTAAGTCCGAAATAATTCAAAGATGCACAGATAACTCTATTCCATTTGCACCGATTGCAAGACCAGGAGACTTGTATGATGATCCTCAGCTGAATGAAGGCAATAGTCTTATGCCAATAAAAATGAAAAACGGCGACCTTGTGAAGTTGCCAAAGTTTCCGCTTGAGTATAAAGGCGAGCGAGTAGAGAAAAAAAATGATCCTCCTGAGATTGGTGATGCCAATGTGCAGATACTTAAGGAAATAGGTATAACAGACGAACAAATAGAATTAATGAAAAAAAATAATTTAGTAAAATAGAAAGCAATGTTAGATTTAATTATTAAAAATGTAAAGTTAGTTAGCCCAAGATCGAATGAGGTCAAGCTACAAGATATTGGTATAAAAGATGGTAAGATAGCTCAGCTTGGAGTAGATATAGATCCTGCCACGGCTAAGGAAGTCTACGATGGAAAAGAGAAATTGGCTTTTCCGGGATTGGTAGACGCCCACATGCATACAGGAATATATTCTCCATTAGCTGTGGATGCAGTCACAGAAAGTAAGGCAGCAGCTATGGGTGGCGTGACTACAAGTATTAACTATATGAGAACGGGTCACTATTATCTGAATGATACTGGTAAATATGCTGATTTTTTTCCTAAGGTATTAGATGCATCTAAGGATAATTTTCATGTAGACTATGCTTACCACCTTGCGCCGATAAGGTATGAGCATCGAGACGAGATAGAGATGCTTATAGAAAAATATGGCGTGACCTCATTCAAGATATTTATGTTCTATGGATCACATGGATTACATGGCAAGTCATCTAAGGGCAGTCAGAATGAGTTTCTGATGACCCCAGAAGGAGAGCATTATGATGTCGCTCACTTCGAATTTATAATGAGAAGTGTACAGAAAGCTATAGATAATAATCCTCAGCTCAGAGATGAGATCAGTCTAAGTCTGCACTGTGAGACAGCGGAGATCATGAGAGCTTATACAGAGATCGTAGAGCGAGAAGGTACGCTTTCTGGATTGAGAGCCTATAGTGCTTCTCGTCCGCCACACTCGGAGGGATTAGCCATATTCACAGCCAGTTATTTGGCTAATGAAACTGCATGTAAGAATATCAATCTCTTGCATCTGACCTCACGTAAGGCTGTAGATGCTGCTCTCATGATGGAGCACTGTTTTCCTCATATAAATTTTAAGCGAGAAGTAACAGTGGGACATTTATTATTAGATGTAGATTCCCCGGCAGCAGGTCATGCTAAGGTCAATCCACCCATTAGAGATCGAGAGAATGTAGAATACCTATGGGAGAAGTTATTAGAGAAGAAGTTAGATTGGGTAGTCAGTGATCATGCTTGTTGTAGTGCAGAGTTTAAGTTAGATAATCAGCAGCCTGATGATATATTTTTAGCTAAGTCAGGTTTTGGAGGTACAGAGTATTTGTTGTCAGGATTACATAC
>ENA-ORXT01001482-ORXT01001482.1-marine-metagenome-genome-assembly--contig:-NODE-1482-length-31411-cov-7.181273_pt1 | contig 31411 bp, 26 predicted proteins | sample MGYA00237868_ERZ511482 | MGnify/ENA metagenome assembly ERZ511482 | reverse complement strand
TAGTTTATTTGTTGATATTGTTTATTTGTTTACTAGGCACACTGCTAAACAAATAAACAATATCAACAAATAAACAAATTGGAAGTATTACTTTTTTAGGCGATTGTCTAATAGTACTGTTTGGGGAGCGGGTATTTAAATTTAAAACTATCAGAAAATAAAGTACGCTCACTAGAAACGAGTGAAATAGTTGAGGACTAGAAGTCTTGAGCAGCAATAAGGTCGTTATAATTTCAACCAGCTTTCTTTAATAAATCTTCAATATTGTATTTATTATATGCCTGTTCATTTTCTTCTCTCATCCTCTTTATTTCATTCTTACTTTGTATATGAATCCATAAGCTTGGTTCAAGTTTAAATATCTTACCTAGTTTTAATGCTAAATCAATATTTATTTTCCGAGTTCCATTATATAAAGCACTTAAATTTGATTCTTTAAAGCTTATATATTCTGCAAAGATTTTATTCTTAATCCCTAATACTTTTACATATTCTTTTAAAAAAGAGCCCACTTCTTTTATCTCCTCATTGTCCACTCTCAGATAGCTCTCCATTTGAAACCGCAAGGACAGTAAGTGATTTTCAAGTATCTGCTGCTTCGATTGTTTTTTCGATTCTGTTATTATCTTTTTCTGCAAAAACTTAAATTCTTCACTATTCGTGTTGACCACCCCTATTCCTAGACCTTGGATAACTCCTTGGTTTATTATTTTCTTCTTTTTCATTCTGTTTTTATTTTGAAGCAATGTTTAAATATTTTTTCATCAACGCTTTCCTTCTCGACTGAGTATTCGTGTTTAATTTTTCAACAACAGTAAGGTCATGTCATCAAATTGAGTTAATTGATTGAGTTGCATAATCTCCTCAAACTTATGCTCCCAATTTTCCGAATGTAGGACTAAGGCTAACTCTTCTTTATACCTTTTTCTATTCGCAGAAATCCCGTCAGTCATCAATGCAAAAGAAGTGTTGTTGTTTAATTGTCCACCGTTTCTAATCCTATTGGGTAATAAATCAGGTTGCATCCTAAAAGCACATTCAGGTGTTAATTCCTTAATCTCCTTATTTTCATATTTTAAAATAAGGCTGTCCCCAATGCCAAAATAAAAATAGTCATTTGTTTGCTTGTCTATAATTACGGCAATGAGTGTGGTTAACATGCCTTCGCATTTCCCTCTTGTCCGATAAAGTTTTGCATAAGTTTTTCTCAAACTTTGAGCTATGCCTTCTTTAACTCCCAAGGTATTGAATTCATTATTATAAAAATACACTAAATCTTCGCATGATTGCGCGGATGCTTTCCAATCACAAACATTTCCGCCAACCCCGTCCGCTACTACTGCAATCAGTACCGCATTATCTTCAAAGAAATTGTAGCTATCCCCATTTCTTAGTTTGCCTTTTTGGGGGATGCTTTTTACTATGTATTTCATTTTACTTTTTCTTTTACTTTTCTGCAACTTTGGACATATACATATACCAATTCCATTCCCACGTTTGTCCATTGTCAGCTGAGAATCCTTGTTTCCATATTGGATTGCTAGAATCAGTTTTGTTCCATTCAAATTTGACTAAAATTTCTTTTTCATTGAAAATATCTTTAGTATAAAAGACACCCAAGTTTCCATAAAAAGAACCTAAGACTGGAGGTTCTAATATTCCAGTTTTACTTACATCTGACCAATAGATACTCCAAAGTTTCGTTTTAGGGTCAAAAAATCGCAAAGACATTCCTTCAAAAGATTCTCCGTCAAAGGTTGCATAAAAGTGGTCAATATTTCCGAGACCGTTTAGAACGATGCGCATCTCTTGTGTTGCCTCAAACTCAACCCATTCTGTACAATTATTTAATCTTGTTTTTAACCTTTTGTTACGAATTTTCCATTTGCCAGAATAAAAATCAAAATCTTTATATGAAGAGGTTGTTGAAGGAATATTTATTAGTTCGCCGTTTTCTGAAAACTTATAATGTTTTGTGTCTTGTGCCATAATTTGATTTGAAATTTTCTAATAGTGGTTAGGTATTTTGTAAAAGATTTATTCCACTATACGAGGTGTATGGAGGGCGCGATATGGAAAAATTTCATTTTTCCATTCTTATCTTATATATTTTTAATATGTCTGCTTCTCTGTTCTTGTTTCCTATATCTTTCGTTTTTTCAATAGCACTGCTTGTAGTATCGCATTAGATGTCGAGTATAGCTAAATAGACCTATTGAAAATAGATAAGATAGGGATGGAAAATGAAATTTTTCCATATCGTAGTACAGCTTCGTGGTAGTACATCGTGCTAATTTAAGTAGTTAGTCTCCTGTGAATAATGTAGATAGATTTCTATCATTGAGACTTCGGGTTAAGAACTAATATGGGCTTCTTTTTTATTTACTAAGTTTTAAAGTAAGATAATCCAAAAGCAATATAAATAATCATTAATATTATTATGGATATAAATCCCATAACCTTGAAAGGTTTTCTTTTTATATCAAAAATCCTTTTAGTAGTTTCCAGTGTTTTCGATGGCAGATTTAATAGTCTTATCCCAAACCCGATTATTCCATAAAGCCAGATCCAGATGGATGTAAAAAATGCTGAATAGATAAAGATTCCATAAGGAAATAAAATTTTATATTTGGTTTTTTTACTATCTAACTGTTCAAAATTATCTTTTGCTTCAAGTGTATACCAGTTTTCAAGAAATTCAAACGCATAGAAATCATACCAATAATGCTTCCCAATTGTTGTTCCAATCAATAATGCTAATCGGATTATAACAAAAGTCAAGATTATATCCATAACGACCCAAAATATCTTTTTTATAATTTTTTCTTCATTAGAGATTTTGGATAAAATATATCTAGTTTCGAGAAGTGAAAAATAATCTGGAATTAATGTAAATATTATAATGAACGGTAAAATATCTTTCAGAATATCAATCCCAGCTAAATCAAAATCGGCAATTAAGGGATTACTTACAATATAGTAAATTAAAAATGTTATTGCGAAAATTGATACTGAGAAGATTGTTGAAATCAAAAAACATTTTATTGAAAAATGTTTTTTTGTAAATACAGTATCAAATAATTCGATAAATGGATTTACCAATGAGCTTTCTTTTGCTTCGAGATTTAATAACCAATTAGCAAGTTTCTTTTTTTCTTTAGACTTTACTATATCGCCAGCGATATTAAAAATTCTATACAAGCCCCAAGATAATCCTAAGAATGACATCATATATGCAATGAATGAGTTCATCGGTGTTTATTTGTTTTATTTTTTATTACTTGTGCCGAACTTCTTCATAACAACGATCTCGTTGTGATCCCAAAAATACCCACCCAACAATAATCCAATTACAAACGATTATAACCGTTTGTAGCCGAATAAAAACCATACAAAGAAAGATAAAAAACAGAAATAAGGCAGGTCGTTTTCACTGTTCTAGTTTTTGTGTTAGGTGTTATAATTTTAAAGATAAGACATTTATATTATAAAAATCTATCAATTGCCGATAATTTGGTTTTCGAGTAGCCTATTTATGGGCCATAGCTTAAATAGGTCAAATTCTTTGCTTTAGTCAATAATATATTTCTATGAAAAGACAAGTGGGAACGTGGCAAGTGGAACGCAGCAAGTAAGGTGTGGTAAGGAAATTGTTAGTCGACCTGTCCAAAATAACCACAACAACCAAAACAACAAAGCCAACTACCTCAAACAGAATAGTTGGCTTTGAATGAATTCTCCTTGTTATAACTTATTAATTTCTCCTTCTGGCAAACCTGTTGACTTCATAAGTATTTCAATGAATACCCCATTACACTTTAATTCTTTTCCTCAGTAATCTCTTTTTCCAAACTTTCAATTGCTTCCAGCACCCAATCATCTGAACTCAGTTGTATGGATGTTTTATATAGTTCTAACGCTTTTTTACTATTTCCCGTTGACCTATAATAATAAGCAAGATTATTATAAACCAATGGATTGTTTGGGTGCAATTCAATGTTATATTCAAATAAGGCAATCGCTAAATCTGTTCTCCCTGATGGTGCTATTCCAAAAGCAAAAGAATTTAGATATCCTTCCATTGGGATTACCTCATATCCCATTTTGGACGTAATCATTTTATAATGGTCTTTGATTCTTTCTATCAAATCTGATTTGTGCTTATACTTTGGATGATAGTAATCCATTATTTCAGGAAAGGAGTAATAATCATACAATTTTCTTAAACCGTCATGAGTTGCTTTCTGCGGAACTAAAAAATGATTTTCTTCTGCATAATATTTAGTAGTTAAGTTAAATGACCATTGATTATTCTTGTACTCCTTCAGAAATTTTCTATTGGGTATGTCTACCAATTTCATAACATCTGACTCATCTGCTAGAAGGTCTTCTTCTGTCAAAAAGGACGGCTTGGTATTGGCAACTGCAAAAAATAAGTTTTCTGTTGACAGCTCCGCCTGTTGTAAGGTATCCAAGACTTCTTCCAAGTAACTGCCGTTTGCAAATCCAAAAGCTGGATCAATAGCAATATAGTTATCAAAGTATTCCCTCTTACTCAATAATGCTTCAAATGAAAGGAGTCCACCCAAAGAATGACCGATGATTGTTCGATGTTTTGAAGTAGCATAATTGGCGTCAATAAAGGGAATCAATTCATCTGTAATAAAGTTCAAGAATTGCTTACCTCCACCCGTCATTTCCAATGTCGTTGAATCATTTGCAATAATCCCTTTTATTGGTGTCAAATCTCTGTTTCTATTCGTATTTGGAATGCCCACTACAATTGACCTTGGTATAAGGTCGTTACCAAGTGGAGCAGCACTTAAAAAATCTATAGTGGCCACCGTATGTAGAAATTGAGTTTCCGCATCAAGGACGATTATAACCGGCAGGTTGTTCATTGCTTCATCCATTCCCCAAAAACCTGCTGGTTGGTGTACATAGATCTCCCTAGTTTCTCCAAGAATAGTTGATTCTATTTCAATTGTTTTCCATAAGGAGAAACTGTTTTCTTCTTCGATGTTTTGACCAAGTAGATTTAGTTGAACTAAGCTGAATAATATAACTATTGGAATGTATTTCATCTTTTGGATTTTGATTTATTATTGGATGATGGCTGTCCATTTATTCTTCAAATTTAATCTTTATTTTATTGATGGCAATGCCTTTTCCTCCTACCATTAAACCTATTATTTCATCCTTCTCCATTTCTAATTCAACAATAATTAAGCTGATAGACGGAGTATCCATAAATTTACCTTGCTGTATTAAAAACCTACTTTTCTTAAGCGCTAATTTATCGTAAAGGTAACAAGCAAGAGGTCCGGCAGCCATACCCGTTCCTGCTTCTTCTTCAATTCCATATCTTGGGGCAAACATTCTTGTCGAAACATCTCTGTCTTGTTCTTCCGTATCAAGCGTAAAAACATAATATCCTATTAAATCAAATTCATCACTTAACTTAGTAATCAAATCAAAATTCGGTTTAATATTTTTCAGAATATTTGAATTGGCAACGGGTATAATGAAAAAGGAATTGCCTGTATTCACCATAAAGATGTCAGCCCCTTCAATAAGGTCTTCCTCTTTCAAAGATAGCGATTTTAAAATCGCTTTCTTTTGAGCGGAAACATCCGTATAAGTCGGTGATTTTTGTTCCATAAAAGCCAAGCCATTGGTGGTGGTTACTTTCCTTATGCCGTCAATCGTTTCTTTTGAGGTCAAAGGGTTAGGAATTTTTCCTAATTGGCTGAGGTAAGAAAAAGTGGCAATCGTTGCATGACCACAATGAGCAATTTGTTTAGTAGGAGTGAAAAAATCAAGTTTAAAATCTGCTACATCTGAACTTGAAACAAAGGCCGTTTCAGATAAACCAACCGCCGCAGCAATCTTTAGTTTTTGTTGATTGGTTAGGTTGTCAGCATCTAAGACAACACCTGCTGGATTTCCTCCTGTTCCATTGTCAACAAAAGCGTTTAAAATCTGAACCTCGACTATTTTTAAATTATCCATAATTATTCTTTTTAAGCAACAAGCTAGGAGCGTTTATTTTCTATCAATTCGCCTAGTAGTTCTTCTTCTAAAATCATTCTCAGGAAATCTATCTCTACCTCCTGTACATCATCGTTTAGTAGTCTTGTTTCTGTTTCTTTATATATCGCTCTCAATCGCTCTTTAGATGAAGACTCAAGATAGGTATTGATTATTTTTTGGATGGGTTCTGTTAGCTTATACTTAAAAGACCCTTTATCTTTTATCTCTTCTATAATTATTAACTCAAGATTTTTTTTTGTGGAAGGTACAATTATTTTCCTTATTTCTTCTAAAAGAATGTCTATGGCAATTATTATGGATTTGAGTTCATTAATGCATTAAAGCCATTATTGGTGGTGTACGACTATACTAGGATAAAACCCCTTAGTAACTAGTATTGATTATCAATCAATTATCTAATTTTTAAGGTATACGGTTTGATTTAACTGTTGGTTAAATTGACCATAGTAATACATACACGAAGTGATTTTATTCATTAAATACCTTTCAAAATATATAAATAGCTGATAATCAATTTTGGTTCTAGAAAAGTTACCCTATTATAGTCGTACACCACCCCATTATTTACCTTGTTATAAACTATTGACTTCACCGCTTTATCGCAGAACGGCTGCATTCTTAGGACATCGGACTTCGTACAGCCTTGGTTATAAATTATTGATTTCTTCTTCTGATAAGCCCGTTGACTTTATGATAATGTCAATGGATACCCCATTCTTTTTTAATTCTTTGGCTATTTCATTTCTTTTTTCTTCCTTCCCTTCCTCTCTGGAAGTATTCACTACATTGTTTATATCCCGATAATGTTTTAGACTTTCTTCATAGGCTTCTCTTTCTTCAGGTGTAAATTTGGCTATCTCTGCTTCTTCAAATAGTTTTTTAAACACCCTTTCTTGAAGTTTTTTAGGTCGGTCTTGTAATTTATATAGATGCTTAAGCACAAAAACCCATTTATCAAAATGCGTTTTTAAGTCCTTTTCCTTTTTTTTAAACTTAGGCAATTCAAGATAGATAAATTTTAGTTTTTTGTAAAAGACTTCACATTGTTGGTCTTTTAACTCAACGATGTGCAATAACTCTTTTTCCTGCTTATGGTCATCAAAGATGAAATCTAAAATCCCAATGGAATAGACGGGTTCTAACTTGTAATTCCATTTATTTTTTTTTGCTTGTTCTTGAATCGGAAAAGAAGCATAGTACACACTTCTATCTTTGAAGTAATTTTGTTTTGCTTTTTGCATTTCTACGATAAATCTTTCTCCATTATCGCCAATGCAATATAAATCAAAGATAGCTTTTCTATCAATTTCCGTTTTACCTTGTTTTTCATTAGAGGAATAGGAGAGATCCTTTATCTTCCTGTCAGGCAAGATTTGATTTAAAAAATCAATTAAGAGTACTTTAGTAGATTCTGTTCCAAAAAGTTTTTTGAAACCAAAATCCGTTAAAGGATTGATGTATCTTTCTTTTTGTTCACTCATGGTTTAGCTATTTAGTTTCTACAAAAATAGCTATTTTTGAGGAGATTCTTATAATTTAATGCCAGAACAGGATTCATAAGATTTTAAGATTTGCAAGATTTTAAGTAGTAGCACGATCCAAAATCCTGCAAATCTTTACATCTTATAAATCCTATTCTAACAATGGCAGAGGTGTTGAATACCTACAATTAGCATTTGAGATTTTAAGATTAGCACGATCCAAAATCCTGCAAATCTTAAAATCATATAAATCCTGTTCTGACATTAATAGAGGTGTTGAAATCTACCGAATCACCACCAATTTATTCTGCCCCATCACCTGCCCATCAACCACCACACTCACCTGATATATACCATTAGCGAAAGTCGTAAGCGAGATAGCTTGATTTTGCACTTGGTCTAAATTATATTCCTTGACCAAACGACCAAATTTATCATGGATATAGACACTTCCTGTAGCGTAGTCATTATGGGAAAATGCGATATTCACTTCCCCTTTAGCAGGATTTGGGTAGATAGATAATTGCTTGTTCAGATGTAAAGGTGCTGTTGTCTGCTGCACTTGCAACCTTGCACTAGGCGTATCAGCTGCCCCTTGAAACCCACTTTTTAAGGTCACTTCAATGTCATCACAGATTAAATGCCAGCTTTTATCATATACATCTATATAATAAGTGCCACTTTCCAAATCTCTAACGGTTTGACCAATACCACACTTTCCATTACACTCAAACACATACTCCCAAACAGGTTGGCGACGGTGTATTTTGAAAAAATAGTTGGCTCCTTGTTGGCCCACTATGTCTATGGTGCCATCTCCATAAGTTACCGTTATCTCTCCACAAGTAGCGGTTTGAGCACTACAGTCGCCTGCTTCCCATGCAACACCAACGCATTCCGCTTCACAAGCATTATCATAAGTGTAGCCATCGCTACCACAAACAGGATCATACTCCTCTGGACAATCACAGATACGAATGCCATTTAAAACTAAATCTGCTTCGTCATCTTCATCCACTTCACAAGCACCTATATTTCGAATACGATTTGGCGTAGAATCTTTATCATCTGGAGAGGCTTCAAATACAAAAGCACCTATGTTAATCGGGTCTTCTGAGAGCGTGAATAAAGTAATCGTTAAAGTTGCAGATTCGCCAGCCTCTAAAAATGGAAGCGTCCAAATTTGTTGTAAATAATCATAAGCACCTGCACTTGCATCGAAAGCAGTAGTTGCATATACCAAACCACTTGATCTTTGGAAACCAGAAGAATTTTCTCCACATACATTTAAACCAATTTTTATATTTTCTGCGGCAATGACCCCTTCATTAGCAATTTGCACGGTCAAAGGAACACGGCTATAAATTGCTGGATTAGCGTTGGGAACAGAGATACCTAATTCCAAATCTATAAAAGGTGCTTCATCTGGACAAGGACCTTCTATCCACGCAACGCCTGCACAATCGGCTTCACATGGATTATTATATACAAGCCCATCTTCTCCACATACCAATTCTTCTATTTCTGGACAAAGACATTCTGCACAGTCTTCTGCCTTGGTTAAGACCGTAGCGACTCTTGTAGCTTCTTCAAAAAATTCAATACAAGGTTGCGGATCAGCGACAAAACCCAATAAGCAAAATTCTTCCCCCGTATCACAGTTGGTGACGATTGTTGGCAAGTCGGCAATCATCTTCATATCAGGAATGGTCACTAAATAGTTAGCACCTTGATAGGCATAAATCGCTACTTCTGTTACGATTGGGTCACAAGGATCTAAGTTGATGGTGTTTAACAAATCACAAGTTGTTGGGGGCGGCGAAGAACACACTTCTATTAAGGTCGGTAAATCCACACAAGATAAAGCATTTCCTGCTATAGAAATGGCAGTAGCGTCTGCTTGTTCTGCCAAGTTAAAGATAGAACAACAATCCGCTAATTGTGGATTATTGGTAATGGTTAGCGCAGGCCCATTAGCAGCTTGTCCTAGATTAGTTAAATTCTCCAAACCGCTTAAGGAGGTTAATGCCTCATTGTTAGCGACTACTAGAAATTCTCCAATGGTAGTTAAAGCAGAGAAGCCACTTAAATCCACTAATTGATTGGCACCAGAAATAACTAAATTACCTTCAATGCTTGTTAATACTGGAAAATCTATTACTTCTAATTGATTACCAGGTGGTATTAATTGTACTACACCTCCAATGCTTTCTAAGTTAGGCAAAAAAATACTTTCTAAATTAGAACCAGAAATCATAATCTTATCGCCAACGGAACGCAAACTAGAAAGTCCATTAAGTGTCGTTAGTGGAACGGTGACGGTAACAACGTCTCCTACAACTATACTTCCCGTATATTCAAAGGCAGTTCCTATTATTTCTAAATCTCCCAAACCGTCTAAACTAACTAAGGAGGTTGCTGTATTTCTTACAAACAAACCACCCGTAATTTCTATTAATCCTACTAATGCATCTACGTTGGTAATATCAGCCCCTGCAATAGCAATATTTCCATCAAAACGTTCACATGGACCAAAAGCATCTACTTCTGCTTGCGAGTTGAAGGTGATAATGTCAGCACTGCAAGTAGGTAGCGTAGGGATGCAAGCAGGTAACAATTCCCCTACTGTAGTGGTTTTGAAAATTCCTAGCCGAGCACTATCTACTGTTTGCAAGCTAGTAAAAGCGGGCCCTGTAAAGAGTAGACAACCATTTTGGGTTTCTAGTGCTGGTACAAAATCATTGTACAAAAAAGCACGGTCGGTCAATCGATTAAACCAAAGGGCATTCCCATCTTGATCTAATTTCCCATATTCATAGCCACTGATTCTAGAGTCATTGGTACTTTGGTAAGGATAACTAATTACAATGCCACCATCTCTAGTCAATAGCATACCTTGTAGTCTTTCTTGAACGGTGAAATCACCATCGGGAGAAAATAATGCTCCCGGTCTAACATCCCAAAGTTGATCCCCTGTAAGGGCATCATATTTACGAACAAAAGCTTGAGGGTCATTAAATCCAGCTACATATAAAGCGTCCTCCTCATTACTTAGCTGCACACTTTCTATTCGATTGGACACCAAATCACCAATAACGCTAATATCCCAAACCAACTGCCCATCGGCAACTACTTTAAAAATACGTCCAGTTCTAGCACTTGTCTGATAGCCTAAATAAATATTATCGACTGCATCAATATCATAAAAGAATGGAGATTGGAAGTCATCCGTAGGATAGACATTATTGCTCAGTAAGTTTCCCTCTACATCTGTTTTTATCACATAATGAGTGAAACTAGGCGTAAAGTCAGCATCTACATCTACAAAAAGACCTGTGATGTAAAAGGCATCATCGGTCGCTATTAAATCGGCTGCACCAAGATTATTTAATTGATCTATAACGATAGGCGTATAGCTCTGCTGCCAAATGATTTGACCTTGTAAATCAAATTTTGTTAAAACGATAGTAGAATCGGTAGCGGTGGCATCAACAACATCTTCTGTTGTGAAAATGGCTGTTCTACTAACATCTAATGAGTTGTTTTGCTGACTTTCACTACTTACAAATTGCCCCTTATTGTCAATCGTAATTTGGTCAAAGGTAATACCTGATAGGTCCGATCGTTGATAGTCTAAGACAAAATTATCTCCTACTTCCTCAATATTTACTAAGGTATTTGAGATAGGGAAGGGGACATCTTCAAATACTTGTTCAAATCCACATGGAGCGGGTTCACTGATTAATGTGGGTACTTGGCTATAGCCATAAGTACTGCTTAGTAAAAAACAAAGGAGTAGTAAACAGCTAATAGATAGCTGTGTTTTTTTATAAACTCCCAATAAGTTTTGTTGGAGCTTGTTCATAGTTACTGTTTAATATTCTCGTACCATCTGCTTTGGAAAAGGAGCCAAATCAAAAAAGGGAAGGGGGGTAATCGTATAGGAAGTATGCCTTTAGAAATGCTCTATTGGTAGAAAATTGGTGATTGTATGATTGTGAAATATTAGAGAAAAATACGATAGGAAAGAAAACAGAAAAGGGGAATAAAACGCAAGTTAGCGTAATCTTACACAAAAATCAATTCTTTATGGTTTTATTGCTTTATAGTTATATGGTTATATGGTTTTATTGTCTTATTGCTTTATGGTTTTATTGCTAGACGTACTATCACGTCTGGCAATAAAACAATAAAACAATATAACCATATAACAATAAAATCATAAAGCAATAAATCCATTACTTCTTCAAAACCTTAGGCTTTCTATCAACCTCCTCTTGTTGCTTTTGTTTTCGAGCTACTTTTTGATCATTATTACTCTCATATATAGTATAATTTTCATACTTAACGGTATCAGATTCAGCCCAGACATCTTTTCCAATATTACAAACGATAATCAGTTCATCATACAATCTATTGCCTAACTCCACGCGTCGTTCTACGGAAATATCTCTATCCGCCACCTTATCCTGTTGAATATTTAAGGAGTTTTCAAAAACTCGACAAGCTTCTGTTACGCGCAAGATACCCGTTTCATTAATCCCCACATCGGCTAAAAAATCTATTTGTTGTCGGGCAACTCTAGCAACTCGACGACCACAAAACAACAATTGTGCATCCGTCATATCGCCCATTTTGGCCGTACCAAATTTTCGGTATCGCCCCGAACGATTGGTGAATTTAATGGACACTTTAGTCATGATGCTTCTAATCGCATTTTTTAATTTTTCTCTAGCGGTATTTTTCTTCTCCGTCACCACCATTTGGTCTCCAATTAATTCGTCATCATCTGGTAAGGCCCTAAACTTATCACACATGGCCTTGAACTTTTTCAATCGCTCAATATCATAACTGTACTGAGAGAAATAGGTAATATCTCGATGGGCATTTTTGATGCGCTCTAAGCATTGAATATAGAGGTCGGCATCAGGAAAGTTGTATTTACGGTGGCCAGCTTGTTTTTTCATGGACGTAGTTTGTTTGAATTAAGAATTTTTTAGTCTTTAGCTATTGGTCTTTAGTCTTTAGTACGCTTATGTTTGGCAGTAGGAATAATTAGCTAAATGTTTTTTTACACTCGAATAAACTGGACTTTAGCCATTGATCTTTAGTCTTTGGTACGCTTATACTTGGCAGTAGGAATTAGCCAAATACTTAGTTTATTCTCGTATTTTTTATTCGAGTGTGAAGAAAGTATTTAACTAATTCCTACTGCCAAGTATAAGCGTACCAAAGACTAAAGACCAATAGCTAAAGACTAGTACACACAAATATAAATAATACCTACATAAAAATAAATGTTTGACGGATATATTTTTATTTATTTTTATCTTAAAATTATTTTACTCATTCTTAATTATCTTAAAACATTTACTTTAACTCTCTTGTGATAAGGAACTATTTGGCATCAAATTCACTTTTACTTATGTTGAATCAGCGTTATTTTTGCGTCCTTGATAAATTAGGAAACTTAACTTGAAATAAAAGAAGGTTTCAAAGAGTAAAATCACATAAACAATGTTAAAAAAAGTAAGAATAGATAAATGGTTATGGAGTGTTAGGATTTTTAAATCCCGAACATTGGCAACAGATTCTTGTAAATCTGGAAAGGTGAAAATTGATGGTAAATCTCTTAAACCTTCCTTTATGTTGGAAAGGGGGGAAGAGTTACAGGTTCGAAAGGAGGGGTTCGATATGGTGTACAAAGTAGTCGATTTATTAGAGAAGCGGGTATCTGCAACCTTAGCGGAAGTTTGCTATGAGAATTTAACACCAGAAGATGAAATGAGTAAGTATAAAGATTGGTATGTCGGTAAAAGAGGGACAGAGCTAAGAGAGAAGGGGGCTGGAAGACCGACCAAAAGAGAACGTCGAGAAATTGATGGCTTTAAGGATACGCAATTTTAAGCGGGTAGTAGAAGTGCCAGATTTTAAAAATCTGGCACTTCTTTTTCTACATACCGAAATTAATCTCAAAGGGCTTTCTTAATTGATTCCTAGCCCGCCATAATGCAATTCCATGATAGGTGATAAGAAAATTATAGTCGTCATGCCTGCTTATAATGCAGCTAGAACCTTGGAAAGAACCTACCAAGAAATTCCACTAGATATAGTAGATGAAGTTGTTTTAACAGACGATTCCAGTAGAGACGATACGGTGCAGGTAGCTAAAGCATTAGGTATCAAACATGTATTGATACACGAAAAAAATAAAGGCTATGGCGGTAATCAAAAAACCTGTTACGCAAAGGCATTAGAACTCGGTGGCGACATTGTCATCATGTTACATCCTGATTATCAGTACACGCCTAAGTTGATTCAGTCTATGGCTTATTTAATTGCCAACGATGTATATCCAGTCGTTTTTGGTTCCAGAATATTAGGGATGGGGGCTTTTAAAGGGGGAATGCCTTGGATAAAATATGTAGCGAATCGCTTTTTGACCCTTTTTCAAAATATACTACTTCGACAAAAATTATCAGAGTACCATACAGGCTATCGGGCTTTTTCTGGAGAAGTTTTACGGTCTTTAGATTTTACGCATTGTTCGGATGATTTTATTTTTGATAATGAGATGGTCGCACAGATTTTTTACAAAGGCTTCGATATAGCAGAAATTACTTGTCCTACTAAATATTTTGAGGAGGCTTCGTCTATTAATCTCAAAAGAAGTGCGATCTATGGATTAGGGGTGTTAAAGGTCTCTGTTTTGTATCGCCTTAATAAATGGGGTTTGTGGAAGTCTAAGATTTTTGTTTAAGTCATGTTTTTTTGAAACACAAAAGGAACAAAAGAACACAAAAGGGGTTCACAAAAGTTTTTGTTTTAAAACTTTTGTGAAATCCTTTTGTGTTCTTTTGTTCCTTTTGTGTTTCAAAAAAAAACTATTTTCAAGATTCCTAGCAACCAATTAAAAAACATTTTGTTAATTTGTGGAGCAGAAATGATTGGTAATTCTTATCAAAATATCAAAATGTTAATACTAACCTATTTTATAATTACAATAGTAACGGTGGCGGGCATGGAATTTGTCGCATGGTTTGCCCATAAATATATCATGCACGGCTTGTTATGGAGTTGGCATGAAGACCATCATCAGCCACATAAAAAAGAGGGTTTCTTTGAGAAAAACGACCGCTTTTTTTTAGTGTTTGCCCTGCCTAGTATGTGTTGCTATATTATTGGTAGCGCCACCCCTCAATTTTGGGTGCTATTTGTAGGTGTAGGAATTTCTATATACGGCTTAGTTTATTTCTTAATACACGATGTCTATATCCACCAGCGTTTCAAGTGGTTTAGACAATTAGATACCTCTTATTCCAGAGCAATTTTAAGAGCGCATGGGGCACATCACGCCAAACAAACGAAAGAAGATGGAGAGTCTTTTGGTTTATTAGTAGTTAGTAAAAAATATTTTAAGAGCAGAAAGGAATGGAAACAAGTTGATTCAAAAAAACAACACCAATGAATCCAAAAATTTATATCCTCCTCCTTACCTTATTATTTACTTCTTGTAAAGAAGAAACCACCAATCAGAACAGCTCAAAAGACTTTTGTGAAAAAATTCACACCTTTCAATCTAACTCCATTTCCGAAGAAATGGCTAATTTCTCAGAGCTTCAAAACGGCAAAACCGGAGCTTATGTACTGGAAGATGGAAGTGGCTCGATGTTATTGCGTGCATGGTTATCTCAACATGCCGAAAAAACGATTGACATCCAATACTTTATCTTTTCTACCGATAATATCGGACTCATTGCGTGCGACCAATTGGTAAGAGCTGCGGACCGAGGCGTAAAAGTAAGATTGCTGATTGATGACATTCTTATTGATGCCGACTTCAATGATGTTTTAGTTTTGGACTCCCATGAAAACATCGACATTAAAATTTACAATCCCGGAGTCAATCTTGGTAAGAGTCTTTTTGGAAAGATAAAAACATTAGTGACCGATTTTAGAGGTGCCAATCAACGGATGCATAATAAAACTTGTATCATTGATAATCAATTAATTATAACTGGAGGAAGGAACATCGCTGACGAATACTTCGACTATGATCACGAGTATAATTTCAGGGATCGGGACATTTTCTTAATCGGTGATCCTAAGAAACAAGTGCAAACTTCTTTCTCCCAATTTTGGGAAAGCGATTTAAGTGTCGATGTGGCAGAATTGGCAAAAAGTCTCCCTGAAAGAGTGAACGATAAGAACAAATTTGAGCCACTTCATCAGTATGCCTGCAACCCAGAAAACTTTTGGCCAGAAATAAGAACAAGTATTGAAAATCTGCCTCAGGTATTTGAATATATTAAGGAATCAAACAAAATTACCTGGCTTGATTCTATAGAATTCATTTCCGATTTGCCAAGTAAAAACGAAGAGACGAGTGGCTTAGGTGGGGGAGGTATTACGACCTCAAAATTAATAGAACTTTTCAAAAACGCAAAAGAAAGCGTTGACATCCAATCCCCTTATTTAGTTACCACGGAACTGAGTCGAAATCTATTTAAGGATGCCGTGAAACGTGGAGTCAAAATTAGAATCTTAACTAACAGTATGGCTTCCACAGATAATCTCGAAGCCTTCGCAGGGTATCAATCAGACCGAAAAAAACTGCTGGAAACTGGTATACGAATTTTCGAATTTAAACCAGATGCGCCTGTAAGAAAAGAACTGATGACGGGCGTTTTGCATACAAATCCTGATAAGATTCCAACTTTCGGATTGCATGCAAAGACAATGGTGATTGATGGAAAAACTGCTGTTATCGGTACCTTTAATCTTGACCCAAGAAGTGCCAATTTAAATACAGAATGTTTCGTTGTCGCCCATTCTGAAAAACTTACAAAAGGACTCTTGGAGGGAATGGAAATTGAATTCCAAAAAGAAAATGCTTGGGAAACGACACTCGATTATAATCCAGATGCCGAAGTCAATCGAAAGAAAAGAATCAAAGTATGGACAAGGAAAATTGTTCCGAAAGGTGTTTTGTAAATGCGGCAGAGACCATCCAAATTATTTTACTTTTTAATACAAATATGATCAGAAAGCCTTATGACTTACTTGCAGGTTGGTTGTGGTCAAGTTCTAAAATTGGCGTACAGGTTTTTGATGAAAAGGGGAAAACGCTGGGTTTAATTCCTCATCCCTTACAAAATATACTTCTCCCTTTAGTAAAGAACTAAAATGGATATTAAAATTAATTTATTGAGTCTCCCTTTAGAAAGAAGAAATTAAAACCTTTTAATTACATTTGCATCGTTTTTTGTAAAACTAAGGAGCATTCTTTTTTTGATAGAAACTTATCAAATTTTCTATCAAAAAAAGAACCCCTCTATAAATAAAATGAATGTTTAATTTAAAAGGTAAGGTAGCCGTTATTACAGGTGGCGCAGGCGTACTAGGTAGCGCAATGGTAGATGGTTTAGTTGCCGCAGGCGCAAAAGTCGGCATTCTTGGAAGAACTAAAAGTAAGCTAGAGGAGAAAACCCAAAGCATCCTAGCAAAAGGGGGAGAAGCAATTTCTTTAGTAGCAGATGTATTAGACGAAGCACAATTACAAGAGGCCAATAGCCATATTTTAAAAAAATGGGGGCGCATCGACATCCTATTGAATTGTGCAGGGGGCAATATGAAAGGAGCGACCATTATGCCCGAACAAAGCATTTTTGATTTATCAATGGAAGATTTTGCTAAAGTAACCGACTTAAATTTGAAGGGAACGGTTTTGCCAACCATCGTTTTTGCGAAATCTATGGCAGAGCAGAAAAAAGGGTGCATCATCAATATATCGTCTATGGCATCACAGCAGGCGATCACTAGGGTAGTGGGCTATTCCGCTTCCAAAGCAGCGATAGATAATTTCACTAGATGGATGGCGGTAGAAATGGCGCATAAATATGGCGAAGGTATCCGAGTAAATGCTATTGCCCCAGGGTTTTTTATCGCAGAACAAAACCGTAGATTACTAACCAATGAAGATGGTAGTTTAACGAGTCGTGGACAAACGATTGTGCAGGAAACGCCTTTAAAACGTTTCGGTGAACCCAAAGAATTGGTAAGTACCTTACTTTGGTTGTGTAGCGATGCCTCTTCCTTTATAACAGGCATTATCGTACCTGTAGATGGAGGATTTAGTGCATTTTCAGGAGTATAAATTAAAAAGTAAATGGACAAATTTTTTCTATGGCTTTATTGTTTTATTGTCTTATTGCTGAGTCTACTCTACAAAGTCAGTTTCTTTGAAAAATCAAAATAATTGCTAATAATTATTTTGTGTAAATGATGACAAGTTTATTCATTGTAGGAAAGTAGTTGACAGTTCGAAACCTTATTACACGGTCGCTTCCCGCGACCCTGTAATAAGGTTCCATATGTCAACCGACTAGATAAACTTGTCTAAATGATTGATCAGCGTAACAAAACTGCCAGATTTTAAAAATCTGGCAGTTTTTGCTCAAATCGACTTTTTAGAGTAGGCTCATTGCTGTATTGTTATATTGCTGATCGCCAGCGTCTAGTTAGAAAGCAATAAGACAATAAAGCCATAAAGCCATTTTACCCATTTATTTCAAAAGAAAAAATGAAAAAACTAAAACAAACTTGGCGTTGGTATGGTCCAAATGACCCAGTATCCTTGGCGGATATTCGGCAGACAGGCGCAACGGGCATTGTAACCGCATTACATAACATTCCAAATGGGGAAGTCTGGCCAGTTGCAGAAATAGTTAAAAGAAAGGCAGCCATTATAGCGGCAGGTTTAGAATGGGCAGTGGTTGAGAGTATCCCCGTACACGAAGATATAAAAAGACAGTCGGGTAACTATCAACAGTATATCGAAAACTATAAGCAAAGTATCCGAAATTTAGGGCAATGTAATATTCCTGTTATCACCTATAATTTCATGCCTGTAGTGGATTGGACTCGAACAGATTTAGCCTATCCTATGCTCGATGGTTCCACTGCTTTGCGCTTTGAAAAAGCAGTCTTTGCCGCCTTTGAATTATATATTTTGAAGCGACGGAATGCAGCGCAAGACTATACGGATGCAGAACAACAAAGGGCCAAGGAAAAGTTGGCTACTATGTCGCAAGCTGAAATCAAGAAAGTCACCCAAAATATAATTGCAGGCTTACCAGGCGGTATGACAGAAGGAACGGATAACTTAGCCAATTTTCAAGCTATTTTAGACACCTACAAAAATATTGATGCCAAACGGCTACAAGCGAATCTACTACATTTTATCAAAGAGATAATTCCAGTAGCAGATGAAGTAGGTATAAAAATGGCGATTCACCCAGATGATCCACCCTTTTCTTTATTGGGTTTGCCGAGGGTTGTAAGTACAGAGGCAGATGCCCAAGCCATTATACAAGCAGTAGATTCGCCTAATAATGGACTGTGTTTTTGCACAGGTTCTTTTGGCGTACGACCCGATAATGATTTGCCGCAAATGGTCAGAAACTTGGGGCATCGAATTAATTTTATCCATTTGCGGGCTACCAAAAGAGATGCGTTTGGCAATTTTCATGAGGCAGACCACTTAGAGGGAGATGTGGATATGTTTGCTGTAATGCAAGCATTAATAGAAATACAACAAAAGCAAAACACGCCAATTCCAATGCGCCCCGATCATGGTCATAAAATGTTGGATGATTTAGGGAAACAAACGAACCCCGGTTATTCGGCGATTGGTAGAATGAAAGGCTTGGCGGAATTGCGAGGTTTGGAATTGGGAATTATTAGGAGTATGGGCTCCTCCAAGTAATAATACAGCTACTGCTTATTCCCCAATCCAACACGGGACAAAGTATCTATTCAACTTCCCCTCACTTCGGAACTTGCGCAACTAGAACTAAGAGATATAAATGGAAAGATTTTAAAAAGCAGTAGAACAAGGGATCTCATCGTAGAATGGAATCTTAGTAACCTAGCTAGTGGCGTATATTTAGCTCAATGGAAAACAGCATTGGATACTAAAACGATTCGTTTAGTGGTAGAATGATAGAGCGAAAAAAAATATTCCCATTAATAAATTTTATCACTTATCTGAACAAGTTCTGTTCTTATCCTTTCTATTATTTATGGTTAGGTATTTAAGTCCTACTATAGTAAAAAAGACACAGTTAATTTATCATTAGACATGTTCTCCTAAAGGATAACTAGTCTATTATTAATCTAACATTAGAATTATGAGCAACGCTACTGTAGAGCGTACCACTACTTCAATGGGTGCATTTCCAATTAAGAAAGGGGTCGCTTTTAGAACTTGGGCACCTCATGCCAAATCCGTTACTTTAACGGGAGCATTTAATAAGTGGAGTAAGAAAAAGCACAAAATGGAAGCCGAAGATGGTGGACATTGGTACATCGAAATCCCTACTGCCAAGAATGGTCAGAAATATCAGTTTCTAATTGAAACGGCCGAAGGGGAAATATTGGAAAGAGATGATCCTTACGCTCGCCGAGTGGAAAATTCAGTAGGTAAAAGTATTATTTATAAAGATGATTTTGATTGGCAAGATGATGATTTTGAAATTCAAGATTGGAATAGTTTAGTCATTTACGAATTGCATATTGGCACGTTTAACGTGAAGGGTAAACAAAAATTAGGCTCTTTTAAGTCTGCTATAGAAAAATTACCACACCTACAAGAATTAGGCATTAACGCAATCGAAGTTTTACCACTTAACGAGTTTGCTGGGGATTTTTCTTGGGGTTATAATCCTGCCCACCCTTATTCCATCGAAGAAGCGTACGGGCATCCAGACGATTTCAAAAAATTTGTTAAAGCTGCGCACGAACATGGTATGGCGGTTATCTTGGACGTAGTATATAATCATTTAGGACCTTCTGATTTACCTATGTGGCAATTCGATGGATGGAGCGAAAATGATAATGGTGGTATTTATTTTTACAATGATTGGCGTGCAGAAACTCCTTGGGGACACACAAGACCCGATTATGGTCGTCAAGAAGTAAGAGATTATTTGTTCAACAATGCCATGATGTGGTTGGATGAATACCGTTGTGATGGTATTCGATTTGATGCTGTTTCTTATATTCGAAATGTGAAAGGTTGGGATAACGAGGAAGATAATTTAAAGGAAGGCTACGAATTAATGCAACGCATCAATAGGGAAGCCAAAAAGCGATTTCCTAAGAAAATAATGATTGCCGAAGATAGCGCTGTTAAAAATTTTATCACCAATTCACCTGACTTTGATAATGGTATGGGCTTTGGTGCGCAATGGGACATGGACTTTGCGCATGAAGTACGGTCCGTTTTGTTGGAACAAGAAGACAAACACCGAAATATTGGAAGTATTGCTGCTGCCATTTCTAGAGAAGTTTCAGGGGATGCATTTAAGCGGGTAGTTTTTACGGAATCGCATGACGAAGTAGCCAATGGACAAGAAAGAGTCGCTTCCGCAGTAAGTGAAGATTCTGAGGAAGTAGATAATTATTTTAGTAAAAAATTATCTGCCTTAGCTGCGGTAATCACGATGACATCTGCGGGTATTCCCTTAATGTTTCAAGGTAAAGAATTGTTAGAAGATAAATGGTTTTCGGACACCGACCCATTGGATTGGAAGCGTAAAAAGAAGTTTTTAGGTATTTTTAATTTACACCGAGATTTAATTAAACTGCGAACTAATCACGATGGAATTACTAAAGGTTTATTAGGTAGAAATACAGAAGTCACTCATTATAATGACCATGATAAGGTGATGGCTTATGCCCGATATTATGATGATATTAGTACAGATAGTACCATGGTAGTATTGAATTTTTCTAACGAATATTTTAAAGAATATAAAATAAAGATGCCTAGTGAAGGCAATTGGAAATTGATTTTCAATAGTAGCTGGGAAGGATATAGTGAGTATTTTGGTGATTTTGAAGTAAATGATGTAACAGCCAATGAAACTGGAGAAGTTAGTATTAATATACCTGCTTATTCAGGACTCATTTTTGTACCTAAGATGTGATTTGTAGGGGCGATGTAAGGGGATACTTTTTTTATCCCCTTCTTTTAAACCCAAAAAGAAGGGGATAAAAAAAGTATCCCCTTACATCACCTCTTATATCGCCTCAATTGAGTACTTACGGCTATAGTCGCTAATGAAGTAATAATCTATTAGCAAATGATAAAATAGACTCGTTCTTCTTTAAAAAAACTATTTCCTATAAATATTTTTTAAGAAGGATAAGACTAAAAAATAGGTGACACACCTTCGTCAAAGCAGCTTCTTTTTACAACTCTTCATCGCCCAAAATTATTCCTATTCTAAAAAAAATATCCAGTAAATTATCAGATAGTCAGCTTAAAAAGCAATATTTGCAACGTGTTTATTTCCCGATGTTATTTATTTGTCACGCTATCAAACAAATAAACAATCTCAACAAATAAACAAGTTGGAATTATTCATTTTTAAGCGATGCGCTAATCATCAACCAAATACTTATCATTTATGGATATTAAACATATTGCTTATTGGGTATTGACCCTCCTAATGTGTGCCTTATTTCTATTCTCTGCTCAAATGTATTTCTTCAATACAGAAATGGTCAAAGGCTTTTTTACGTCGTTAAACTTTCCTGCTTGGGTTGTTATTCCATTAGCCATTGCTAAAGTATTGGGTGTCGTAGCCGTTTTAAGTAACCAAAGTAAACTACTGAAGGAATGGGCTTATGCTGGTTTTTTCTTCGATGCGCTCTTAGCAACTACTGCCCACTATTTTGCAGGTCATGGCTTATTGGGACTTTCTTTTATTGGGATTTTTTTGGTGTTGGGGTCTCGATTGATGGATAAGCATCGGTAGTTATTGGTACTGAACGAAGTTAGTAAACTAGTAGAGATTTACAAATTTAACCAATAAGTAACTTTTTTGGAACTATCGGTTGGAAAAAATTGCCAAAATTCACTAAGTTGGTTTTTTTAAAAAAATGTACATTTTGTTTTTCCTTCGTTACTTAACAGTACTAATAGCATGAATAGCATGAAATCAATTATCTTTATCTTATTATTCCACTTACCATATTCCCTTATGAGTCAAATAGAAGAGATTAAGATTAACTGTGACCCAGAAACAGGCCTTTGTAAAATTCCTGAAGTTTCAGCGGAAGTGCAAGCACCTATAGATTGGAAAACAGATAGAGAAATTATTTACATTGGAGACCCCATGTGTAGTTGGTGTTGGGGTATTTCGCCCCAATTAAATGCTTTACAGCGATATGGGAAACAGCAAAATATACCTTTTAGCATAATGATGGGTGGGCTGCGACCGGGTGGTGGCGAGGAATGGAATCAAACATTTAAAAATTTTCTACAACATCATTGGGAAGAGGTTAGTCAGCGTAGTGGTCAACCATTTAGTTACCAACTCTTCGACCTAGCGGATTTCAATTATGATACAGAACCTGCCTGCCGTGCGATTGTCACCGTCCGAAGCATTGCGCCAGAAAAAGTACTTCCCTTTTATGAGTTAACGCAGCACTATTTTTACGTTGCCTCCCAAGACCCGAAACAAGTTTCTTTCTACCAAGCTATTTGCGAAAAACTAGGCATTGATTTCGCAGTCTTTTCCAAGAAATTTGTTTCGGATGCTATGAAGCAAGCGACCCTGCAAGATTTTAGACAAAGCAGACAATTGGGCGTTAATAGTTTTCCTGCTGTCCTTTTCCGAATAAAGGATCAACTCCATTACATTGGGCGTGGATACACAGAGTATGCCTCTATGCGGGTGCGATTGGAACAGATTGAAAAAGAGTAGGGGATTTGAGAAAATAGGTTTCTATTCCTTGAAACTTTAAATTATTTCTCCTCTTTTTTTGTAGGGTAAGACTTTTTGGGTTCGGAAACCTTACGAGATGGTATTATATTTTTTTCAGATAAGGTATTTGGACGCTGGGAGGAATCCACTTCCTGAAGATATGTTTCTTGATTTTTACGAATAGAAATTTCTTCTACAACCTCTAGGTACTCTGGAATATCAGTTTCAACTACACCACTACTCAAAATCAATTGCATCATTTCAACAGATAAGTGAAATCCTTCTTTAGTAAGAATATCTGCTCCATTTTTTGTCATGTTTACTTTATCTACATCTGTCAAAACGATCCCTTCATTAGGGAATAATTCATAAAACTTTAAAATAGCCGCACTAATTTTTTTTTGGAAAGGTACGTATTCAAACAGGGTAGCAGGTTGTATTAATAAAAAATGCGTATTGGTGAAATCTGTGTATTTGTATTTAGCCTGTAATTCTACATTGTCTAATTTCCATAAGGATAGGGTATGTAGTATATAGGTTAGTGCTTGAGGATTGAGTGGAATAGTAGTTAATTCATGCATAATTTTTAAATTGAATAGGTTCTACGGAGTAAGGTGATAATATTTTCTGAATATAAAGAGGCTTCGTTTGCCTCTGTGACAGTTATTAAAACCTCTTTATAATCTCCAATTACTCGTAGGCTTCTCAAAATATGAATTTCATTATTGAACTGCAAGAAATCGACAAAGCTTCTAGTATTTAGATCATTCGTGATTGCAGTAATCAATTGTTGATGAATCCCTAATGCAGTGCTTCTCTCAAAATCTCTCCGTATAGCTGGGTTAGCTTCTTTTACTAAAGTCATCATTTGTACACAAGCATAATAAAAGCCATGAATGCTATTATCGTATTTTTCTGCTTCTTGTAAAATCTCTCCAGCAGCCATACTATTTTCCGATTTAACTAGGTAGTTACTCATTAAATATATTCGTGTGTTTAGAATTTAGATAATAAAGGTAAGGATTTTTTTTGATATGGATACATATTGTTTTTTTTAAAATACTGCTTTCTCTTGTTTGTAATGAGCAAACAATATTCATACAGAATTACTGTAACAAGCTGTTACAGATTTAAAAAAGATTCATGTGTGGAGTAATAATGACACATTTTCTAATGGTTTACTTTACTCTCGGCTACCCAGAACTTCAATTACATTCGAAACGGGGTAAATTTGTGAAAACGTAACCACCAATTTTAATTGATCGAATCCCACACAAAGTCTTAGTAAACTTATACCAACTTAACTATCTAAATAGAATATCATTTCCTTTCCCTAATTGATATTGACCAGTTACTAGATATTAACGACCAAGAACAGGTGCGTATGTTTTTTGTTTGATAAATATATGTTAAATTAGTTTTTTATTATTCATTTCCTATCGAAACACTACCTTTTAATCTCATACCTATTAAGCTACCATAAGTCAACCTGATTATATCAATTCTGTCTTTATAAAATACGTAATAAAGCATTACAGGCTATAATTAGGTAGTTTCTGTCACTCCTGCTATAATTTCAAAGTATTTGAATTTAAACATATTAGAGGAGTAGGAAACTAAAGTTTTTATTAAAAGAAAATATTATTTATTCAATAGCTAAAAACTTAAAACCAATGAGCAATTCTAACTCTAAACAATGGAGTTCTGCAACTCCAGGTTACCTTATCTTTCTAGTTGATCAGTCTGGTTCAATGAAGGAAAAATATGCTGAAGAAAAGACGAAAGCTGAGTTTACTGCATTAGTTATAAATAGAACAATAACAGAATTAATACATGCAAATTCTCAAGGAGATAAGATTAAAGATAGAGTATTTATTTCTCTTATTGGATATGGAGGTAAAGGTGGTAATTCCATAGAAGATATTAGATCGGATTATTTGAGCAAATTTGCCGAAACTCCTGCTCGGTTTGAGCACACGAAAAAGAAAGTCTCAGATGGTGCTGGAGGATTAGTCGAGATTGATGAGCAAATGCCCATTTTCCTTGAGCCAATAGCTAATGGATTAACTCCTATGGGGGAAGCTTTGAAATTTGCGAAAGAATTAATCGAAGGATGGCTACAGAGAAAGCCTGATAACCCTGCTCCTATTATTATTAACATTTCTGACGGACTTCCTTATAATGGACAAGATGATAAAGAGAAAGATTTAGCTGTACGGATCTCTAAAGAAATAATGAATATGTCTTCAGTAGATGGAGCACCAGTAATATTTAATGCCCACATAGGAAATGGAAGGCATAATGCACATGATTTTGCGGAAAATGAAGCTAGTTTGCCTGATGAGCAAACCAAATTTTTATATACCATTTCAAGCATTATTCCAAAGTCTTACAAGCAAAATGCCAAAAAATATGATTTAGTATTCATGCCTCAATCAAGAGGATTTATTTCTAATGCAAAGCCAGAAAAATTTATAGCATTTATCGATTTGGGTTCATCTGGTCCTGGGGAGGATCTTGTTAATACTTTCACATAAATATATGCAAATATCAATAAAAGGTTTTATAACAAACAAAGAAACAGAATTCTATTCCGATTGTGCAGATCGCTATGCAGTAAATCCTAAACTACACAGATTTGCTATTTCAGATGGTGTTTCTATATCTTTTTTTCCAAAATATTGGTCAGAAATATTAGTAAACAAATATACCCAAAAAGAAGATTTGTCTCATGAAAATGGATTAGGAGATATAGTTGAGGAATGTCAAATAGAATGGATGGCAAAAGTCAAAGAACAGCTAGAAAAGCCTGATGTGAAATGGTATACAAAGAGTTCGTTTAATCGGAAGTCACCTGCTTTGGCGACATTTGCTGGGCTTAGATTTATTAAAGAAGAAGGTAGTTGGAAATGGGAAGCTATGGCTATTGGAGATTCCTTTATTTTTTTTTTATCAGAGAAATCTGAACCTCCTATTACTATATCTTCTAAATCAGTAGATACTCCCTTTGATAATTTCCCTGATTATCTGACAAGTATTGGAGAAAAACATAAGGGAGTTTGGGAGAAAAATAAAGGGGATTTACGCAATGGATGTTTTTATTTAATGACAGATGCATTGGCAGAGTGGTTTTTAAAGAACAATGAAATCGCAGGGAAAAAGATAGAGCTATTAAATAGTCAAGAGGATTTTACTCAACTTATCGAAAAAGAAAGAGCAAGCGGAAGCTTGAGTAATGATGATTCTGCTTTATTAATAATAATGGTTGACAATCATGAGGATGATATTATCAGCTATGGATCACATACTGTTTCAGATATTCAAGAATTGATAAAGGTACAAGAAGGAAACCAGATTAAATCTAGTTTATCTGTAGAAGAAAACAACGTTTTGTTTTTTTATGAACCTGATAATTTAACAAAGGAAGAATGTGAATCAGCAGAAGCTATGATAACAGGGAAGGAAAATAAGCCTATAGAAAACAATGAATTAATTGAATCTAATGAAGAAGATGGTATTAACAATGATTCTACTGAATTACTTCAAGAAACAGGTATGGAAAATGAAAATATACCTTGTTCGGTTGACTCTACACAGTTAATATCCCCAAAGAAATTACCCGAAATTGAGTACGAACTAAATGATAGTTCCAGTCCGAGAAAAAAATCAATAATCGATAAGTTTTAATAATGAGGTATCCTTCTAGAACAGATATAGTAACTGCTATGAGTAATCCGAAAGTAAGTTATAAGTCTAATGAGCTTATTGGCGGTTCTATTATTCATAAAGGCTCTAGAGTAATCCAATACTCAGGCGGTTTTACTACTGTTTTTCCATTTATTTCCAGTAATGGAAAGAAGATGGCTGTTCGCTTATGGATTGCTGATATTGGGGATGCAAAAAAACGGTCTTTAAAAATTTCGGAATACTTAAAACATCTGAATAGTAAGTATTTTGTAAACTTTGAATATCTAGAAAATGCGATACTAATTAATGGTCAACTTTATCCTGTAGTGATTATGGATTGGATTGAGGGGCATACCTTAAAAGATTATATCAATACATACATTTCTGATTCTCCTAAACTGCTTTGTTTGTCAGATAGATTTCGCAAAATGGTTTTGTTTTTTCACCAACAAAATATTGCACATGGAGATCTACAACATGGTAATATACTCGTAAAGCCAGATGGAGAATTAGTCGTAATTGACTATGATTCAATGTATGTAGAACCTCTATATGGAATGCAAGATATAATTAAAGGATTACCAGGTTATCAGCATCCAAAGCGTAGGTCTAACAAATTGGTCGATTTTAGATTAGATTATTTTTCAGAATTAGTCATTTTTCTCTCCATCTTAATTTTTGCCAAAGAACCCCCTTTATGGGAGGATTATTATGAAACAGAAGATTTATTATTCTCAATTAGTGATTTTGAAAAGCCAAGTTTTTCTCCTTTAATAAATCGTTTTCTGAATGACAAAGACGCTATTATATCAGAACTTACAAAAAAACTAGTAGAGGAATTAGCTGTGAATGATCTAAAACAACTTCATCCATTGGAGGAGAATCTCGTTAATAAATTAAAAACTGCCAAAGATGGCATATTCAATAAAATGGATTCTGTTCAAAACACCACTTCAATGAATGATGTAATTTTTCCTAAGATAAAAAATATTACAGATAAATTCTAATGGTCAAAGCATATTTTGAAAATATTCATATTCATATTATTGCCTTATTGGCTTCTGCAAAAACAGATATTAAAGTTTGTGTTGCTTGGTTTACAGATTATGAGATTTATCAAAAAATAGTGGATAAACAAAAAGAAGGAATTCAATGCGAAATAGTGGTTGCAAATCATAAATTTAATAAAAATTCAAAAGTTGATTTTACGCAGCTGTTAAACAGCAATGGTAAGATATCTTATATTGGAAAAATAAATGGAGGAGCTAAAGATAAGTTAATGCATAATAAATTTTGTCTTATTGATGGTACTATCGTTATCACAGGCTCCTATAATTGGTCCTTCAAAGCAAGACTAAATGATGAGAATATTTTAGTTATTCAAGATGAACCAGAAGTGATTAGACTTTTTTCTGACAAATTTAACGCATTGAACCCTAACTATGCTTTCGCAATGAAAAATAATAAAATAACCATATTGCCAATTGAAAAAATCATGGCTAAGTGGGATAATAAACCTGCTTTACAAATTAGCCAAAAGGCTAAAATATTGGATAAGTTTTAGTTATGCTGAGTAAACAAAGTATTGTTACTGCGATTAACCATTCCCAAATATTTCTTAAAGTTCCTGATTTGATAGGAGGACAAGTTAAGAGAAATCTAAATGGTATACCCTTTTTTTATGCGGGTGGATTTAATATGGTTTTTAAAATTGAGAAAGAATTTAAGGTATGGGCATTTAGGGTGTCTTACGTACCAATGCCAAGTATTTTTGAAAGGTATCAATTAGTTTCAGATTACTTACAGGAGAAAAACCTTTCTTACTTTGCCGATTTTAAAATTGATCAACAAGGGCTTTTAGTAGATGGTAATTTACTGGATACAATGCGAATGGAATGGCTAGAGGGAAGTTTACTAAAAGAATATATAGAGGAAAATTTACATAATAAGAAAGTAATCGGTGAATTAGCTACTAGCTTTAAAATAATGTGTAAAGAATTAAGAGAGAACGAAATTTCACACGGTGATCTTCAAGAAGGAAATATCCTAATCGACAATAATGCCAACTTGAGACTTATCGATTATGATTCCATTTGCATTCCAGCGTTAGAAGGGAAAAAAGAATTCGTTATTGGTCTAAAGGGCTATCAACATCCATCCCGATTTAGTAATAGTGCAACAAGTTTGAAAGCAGACTATTTTTCAGAATTAATTATTTACTTGTCATTGCTCGCATTGAGTGAGGATCCAGATTTATGGAGTAAATATCAACTAAAAGATACCCCCTATTTACTATTTAATGAATTCGATTTTGAGGATTTGGAAAATGCTAACATCTATAAAGATTTACTTGGATTATCAGATCAAATTAATATTTTAATTTCTGTACTTCAAACATATCTTCAAGAATCTGACTATCGAAATCTAAAGCCTTTTATCTGTTATATAGGAGAACCTACCTTTATTTCCTTAAAAGTTGATTATCCTCATTTAATAAAAGGCATGACTTGTACTATTTTTTGGGAAGTGGAGAATGCACAAAGTGTTACTATTATTGGTGTTGGTAAATATTCACCGAATGATTCAATTGAAGTGAAACCTAGCTTAGATACGACTTTTACCCTTAGTGCGGAAGGTATTACAGGTACTATGGAAGAGCAAGTTATTATAAAGGTACTCCCTATCACTATAGATAATAATTTTGAGGAAGCTAGACCTTCTAATTTTATTAAAAATGTTGATTTGAATAGTTTCTATCAAGATTTACCTACTATTAATTTTGAATTTACACAAGAAGAAATTTCTTTTATAGAAGAACCTAATATCCAAAATTTCAAAAGTGACTACTTAAAGAATAATCGACAAAGACCATTATTTTCTGTTTTAAAAATCTACCATGAACTCAGAGAAAAAATCAGAAAACAACTTACTAGTTGAAAAAGAGAAGATAGAACAAAAACCTTCTTGGATACAGCAGTTTTTTATTTTATGTGCTGGTGTGGATAGGCGAATATTATATCAATGTCCAACAGATTTTAATAAATATGCAGGAATTGGAGCTACTATCTTTTTTACTGCTTTATTAGCTTCTTTAAGTGGAGGGTATGCTTTATATACTGCTTTTTTTGACTCTATCAATGCTGCTCTTACCCCAAGAATTGTACTTATTTCTGTTTCTCTTGGGCTTTTATGGGGAATAGTCATTTTTAATTTAGACAGATATATAGTATTGAGTTTAAGAAAGGAAAAAATGCACTCAAAGGCAGAAATTTCCAGAGCCTCTACTCCTCAAGAAAAGAAGGCATTGCAGATGGAGCGAAGCAGGGTTCTTTGGAATCAAGCACTAATGGCAACACCTAGATTCTTAATAGCTTTAGTTATTGCTATTACTATATCAAGACCAATAGAATTAAGATTATTTAGCCCTCGAATTGAAAAAGAACTAGCTAGTATATCAAATAGTGATATTCAGCAATTTGATGATGATTTTCAAAATCAAATTAAAGCAATAAATTTAGCTATTGCTACTTTAGATAAAGAAGAAGAAGCAGCCAAGACCAAGGTCTATAAGTCCAACCCTATTTACAATACTATTGCTATTAATGTTGAAGCTAAGAAAACTAATATAATAACCAAAAATAATGATATACTTGGTTTAACCAAAAAAATTAAGGCTAATACAATTAGTTACATAGTAAAAGATTCTTTTTTTGACCCTTCCTATAAAAATATGATTTACACGACTAAAAAAAAATTTGAATTAAACAAGACAGGTAAGAAGGCTAGTCTAAAAAAAACACAAAAAAATAAGGAAGTTGATCAATTGGAGGTAGAAATAGTGGAGCTTATAAAAGATGGAAAGGCAATTGAAGTAGGTTTTTCAGCCGAAGTACAGCAGATAATGGATGACTATAAAGTAAAGCGTCAACCATATCTTGATCAAATTATACAGTTAAATGCAAACTATCCAACGGAAAGGATTGCTTGGATTGAAAAGAATAATAAAAGTAGCGATTTATTATCGAGGTTAGAGGCTTTAGGAAATATTTCAAAAAATAGCAATTCTGTATGGTGGGCAAGCACAATAATAACTTTGTTATTTGTGCTATTAGAAACATCACCAGTAGTAATTAAGCTACTAACAAAGAGAGGTCCCTATGATGAAATTATAGATCGTATAGAATATGAGAAATATATCAATGAACAGGAACTTATCTCTATACACAATATGAAAATTAATGAACGACTTAAAAGTGCCAAAGAAAAAGTTATTTTAAAAAGAGAAAAGGATCGTGAACTTGAAAAAGAAAAATTGGAAGTTGATAAAAAAAATAGTGAAGTATTTTTAGCAGATATTTCAATAAAACAAAAAGCATTATCAAAAATTGCTGTTGAAAATTGGTATATCAAAGA
>ENA-ORXT01001481-ORXT01001481.1-marine-metagenome-genome-assembly--contig:-NODE-1481-length-31442-cov-24.409278_pt1 | contig 31442 bp, 8 predicted proteins | sample MGYA00237868_ERZ511482 | MGnify/ENA metagenome assembly ERZ511482 | reverse complement strand
AGATTATTCCCTGAAAAATATACAGACATGCTCTTGAAAAATTCTGACTTGGCAAAGCTCCGGGTGGAAGATTAAAAATTGTCTTACCCTTGATTTTCTTGATTGGAGGATTACTTGATTTTATTACCTAGATGTAAAAGCCTCCCTTGAGGGAGGTTTGGTGGGTGATCTTTTCCACATCAATTGTCTTACCCTTGATTTTCTTGATTGGAGGAGTAACTGATTTTATTACTTAGATGTAAAGGCCTCCCTCGAGGGAGGTTTGGTGGGTGATCTTTTCCCTGTCAATTGTCTTACCCTTGATTTTCTTGATTGAAGGAGTACTTGATTTTATAAAATAAAAAGGAGCTAACCATCCACAAGGGGTGATTAGCTCCAAACTACTATCGAATGAATCGGATTCGGAAGAATCCACATTCCCATTCGAGTTATCACAGTGTTTAAGGGTGCTGTGAAGGTCTTTAGCTACTCATTGTCATTTATATGGAGTAGCTCTCTGTCTAATTTGATTCCGTCTTTCTCTAATGCGTCGATCAGTACGTCTTTAAAAGCTTATTAATACACAAAGCTGCTAATACGAACCTTTTAAAACTATAAAATCTCGATACAATAACCAATTTTAAATTAGACCAATGTCCCAGATTGATCATAAATTAAGAAGCTTACCGACAGGATTCCAGTATAAGTTCTTATTCAGTACTAAGATTAAAAATTGTATACAACTATACCATCCCTGAATTTATCCATATTACTCTGTGAAATGTTAAAAAAACGGTATATCTCTATAAATAAAAGTTCAATACTATGTCGTTTCAATTGTATAATGAATTATGAGGTCTGGTTTAAGCTCTATTCTAATAGGTCGCTGACAATACTTTTAGTTTCATTACAAGTGATCTTGGTGTGATGACGTGTATATCATATAAAAGCGGAATGATATATTTTAATTCTATAAGATGTATACATTTAAACGAGTGTACATAAAGATACCTAAGGGCAAGTAGTTTGCAGTGTAGCTCCTACGTTTTTATCAAAATAATTGATATCCATAAACTTAGATTTTTAAAGAACTTCTTGATGCACAAACTGTAGGTCACATCTTATAAATCAGCAGAAAAAATAAAACGTGATATGTAAAAAAACATAGCCATGATAAACACTGTTGGCTAAAAGGTAAGGAGCAATGGCAATGTAAAAAATGTATTTTTCATACGACTTTAGGTAGCGGGACAGTCATGGAAAGTAGTAATACTCCTTTCCTAATGTGGTATTTAACACTGGCCTTGATGACGATGTCAAAAAAGGCATGTAAACCTTAGAAATGAAACGTCAATTAAGCCATATATGTTACGAGCCCATGTGGTATATGATGCAGGAAATTCGTAAAGTGAGATCATAAAGCCAATTTCATCTTGGAAGTTCTACGAACAAATATAACCGAAAGTAGCATTGTGTTTAGTGATAAAAACGTAAGCTAGGTGGACATAGGTGACTATGAGGAAAATCATATCCAAGAAGAATCATCTGAAGATACATCTAAAACCACATTGCAATAGGAACGCATAACCAAGAGATGGCTAATTAGGAATAAACCATACGATTAAGGGTAAATATTTACAATCATAACACAATGAATTCTGCTTTAAACTCAACAGAAAGTACTTTGAGCCTGCATTATTTAATAGGGCGGTATTTGCGCCCGCTTAAACTTACAGGTAAGTTTGCGGATAGTCATATAAATTTATTCCATCTACTACTGCTGCTATAGAACTCGCTGCCTTTATCAATAAAAATCTATCTACTGGATGATACTAATTAAAGTGGCTGATATTAGCCATGCCATTTAAATAAATTATGAGGGATTTCTATAACCATCTATTAAATCAACTTGATATAAGATTTACCGAATTCTATCCGATGGCTATTTAGATAGCAACGGTAAAGCACATATATTGTATACAAAGTCAAATATTTAACATATTCTGACGCTAAACCCCTGAATTCAGGGATGCCTTTAAATATATTTTCTATTTATAATTGTGCTAAGCTTTTTTTATCTGAAGAAGTTTAGTGTCGGATAAGAACTGCTGTAATTTTTTAAAGACTGTTGTGATAATGATATGATCAAAAATCTGATTGTAGCATTTAGAGTGAATTAAACAACTATGGTTCCCGTCGCCATTTATACTTAATTAATTAAAATATTAATCGATTTTCCAAAACCGATTTAAGTAATAAATCTCTGTGTTTAATTATTAATTAACTGCTGAATACTATTCCTATGATTCAAACTGCGCAAGCTTGCCTAAGAGCAACGAACTCGACTATAGGTCGAATTATACTTTACAAACAACTACACTACACACGTGTGACAGCCTTAATCACTTTCATTTTGGGTGCCGTTTATATTAATGCTCAAGATAATATACTATGTCCTATTCCAGTAAATATCTGTGACATGGCAAGTATAACAGAAGTTGATCTAAGCATGGTTACTAAGGATAGCAATTTAAGTGGAGATATCCTAGCAATCAATAATAATACTTCTGCTGCACAGCCTACAGCAGAATGCCATCATACTGATAGTGGTATTGATTGTCATCAGTTTATTATCACAAGACCAAATGAATCTATATCTGGCTTTAGTACTCTGCTACAATATGGTAACCCTTGCGGTGGTCAGTTCAATGTGGATAGTGTTTATATAGAAATGGGTAAAACATGTTCTAAATTAATTGACCCAGATAAAAACACGCCTGTCTTCTTTGAATTTTCTGATTGCATTAATGAAATGACAGTCACGATGTGCTCTAATAGAGGGGAAACGGTATCATTTTGTGGTATTCAGGTCTCAACTTTCGAAGTCGTAGCATCTTATCAAAATGGATCTGATTGTGATGATGGAAATGTAATCGTAGTAGTATCAAATTCAGGTCCAAGTGGTCCTTATTTGTATTCATGGTTAAATGAGGACGGAGTAGAAGTCAGCACCGATGCTTCTCCTTCACCTCCACTTGCCTCTGGGGACTATACCATTATTGTAACTGATGGGCCTTCCGAAGTAACAGCCATAGATCAAATCACTGTAGAAGCTTCAGGTTCGAATTGCTGCGAACTAACGATAAATGGAACAGGAAGTCCAGTCGATATTAAATATTGTGACCTACCATCTATAGATCCTAATGATCTATTCACTAACATGGGTTACGCAACATCTGGTGCATGTGGTGATGTCTTAATACAGATTTGCCCAATAAATTTTGTAGAATGTACTGCTGGAACCTATGATATAGATTTCTTACTGACTGATGATATGGGAACCGTGGAGATCGCAGATGATACACATCTAACTATATGTTCTTCAATCAATATTACGGTGACTCAGCCCACCATTACCTCTAATCCTTCGACTAATCAAGACTTAAATTGTAATCCATCAGAAATAGTTGCACCTGTATTCACCGTAACTGATCCATGTGATACATCCGATCCATCGGATCCATCGGATCCATCGGCGACTATCGAAGAAGGCGATGTGATTATAGATGGATGCATGAGAACCCAGACTTGGACTGCGACCTATGAAGGCGCTTGCCAAAACGCTGAACCTGTGGAAATAATGTACACGTGGACCGAAGATGACGAAGCTCCTCAGCTAACCGTACCTGACGACGAATTCCTTGGTTGCGATCCAGTAAAGCCTACAATGCAGTCTGTCATGGCCGCTTCATCTGTTATTGATAATTGTGGAGCTACCATTTCTGTCATCCCTGGTCAGATAACTGGTGACTGTACGAAAACTCAAATTTTCACCGTCACTGCCAATGATGATTGTGGTGACCTGTCTGATACTAAATCAGTTACTTACACTTGGACCGAAGATGACGAAGCTCCTCAGCTAACTGTACCTGACGACGAATTCCTCGGTTGCGATCCACTAAAACCTACAATGCAGTCTGTCATGGCCGCTTCATCTGTTACTGATAATTGTGGAGCTACCATTTCTGTCACCCCTGGTCAAATAACTGGTGACTGTACGAAAACTCAAATTTTCACCGTCACCGCCAATGATGATTGTGGTGACCTGTCTGATACTAAATTAGTGACTTACACTTGGACCGAAGATGACGAAGCTCCTCAGCTAACTGTACCTGACGACGAATTTCTTGGTTGCGATCCTGTAAAGCCTACAATGCAGTCTGTCATGGCCGCTTCATCTGTTATTGATAATTGTGGAGCTACCATTTCTGTCACCCCTGGTCAGATAACTGGTGACTGCACGAAAACTCAAATTTTCACCGTCACTGCCAATGATGATTGTGGTGACCTGTCTGAATCTAAATCAGTGACTTACACTTGGACCGAAGATGACCAAGCTCCTCAACTGACTGTACCTGACGACGAATTCCTCGGTTGCGATCCAGTAAAGCCTACAATGCAGTCTGTCATGTCCGCTTCATCTGTTACTGATAATTGTGGAGCTACCATTTCTGTCAGCGTGGGTCCAATAACTGGTGACTGTACGAAAACTCAAATTTTCACTGTCACTGCCAATGATGATTGTGGTGACCTGTCTGATACTGAAATAGTTACTTATACTTGGACCGATGATGACGAAGCTCCTCAGCTAACTGTACCTGACGACGAATTTCTCGGTTGCAATCCAGTAAAACCTACAATGCAGTCTGTCATGGCCGCTTCATCTGTTACTGATAATTGTGAAGCTACTATTTCTGTCAGCGCGGGTCCAATAACTGGTGACTGTACAAAGTCGCAAACTTTTACTGTCATCGCCACTGATGATTGTGGTGACCGGTCTGATACTGAAACAGTGACTTTTACTTGGACCGAAGATAATCAAGCCCCTATGCTAACTGTTCCTGCTGGCGGAGATCTCGATTGTAATCCAGATGCACTGCCTTCTATGCAGTCTGTACTCGACCAGTCTTCAGTAACCGATAATTGTGGAGCTACCATTTCTGTCAGCGCTGGTCAGATAACTGGTGACTGTACGAAAACTCAAATTTTCACCGTCACCGCCACTGATGATTGTGGTGACCTGTCTGATACTGAAACAGTGACTTACACTTGGTCCGAAGGACAATCTGTCACATTAACAGTACCCGAAGATCAAACTGAAGATTCATGTCAAGATCAAGAAGCCATCAATGAAGCCTTTCAAGATTGGCTGGATCAAGTTATATTCTCAGGTGGATGTAATGCGGAGATTATGGATGGAGACCCAGAACCTCCTCACTATTGCGGAGGAGAAGTCAAAGTTATGTGGACTGTAACGTCAGATTGTGGAGAGGAAGTTAGTGATATGGCGTTATTCACCGTAGAAGATTCACCACCTATTGTCGGACTTCCCGTGGCTGATATGACATCAACGGAATGTCTTGATTCTGATGTCGTAGAAAATGAGTTCCAAGAATGGTTAGTAGATTTCTCCAATGTTTCAGGTGGGTGCGATCTATCTGTTAGTTATAATATTACAGAAACAATTGACAATCTAGATGGCACCATCACGATTAATACCTATACAGTAAGCTCTCTAAGTGAAATCAATGGACCGACTGCATGTGATATGTCTATTGAAATTGAAATGGTCATTTCGGATGATTGTCATGAAGACGTTATAATAGCAGCGACGTTCATCGTTCCTCAGGGAATTAGAGGTATAGAAATGGAAGGAGAAGGAGAAGTCTGCGCTGGTTTTGATGGATATATATTTAGAGCTACGACCATGTTTGGTGGTGACTTATCATCTTATGATATTACTTGGAAATATATTGATGAAAATGGAGTCACAAATCCGGCTGAATTTATAATTACTTCTGGACAAGGTACACCAACAGTTGAGATCGGCATGTATTTAAATGCATCACCTGGCACACTTCAAGTTTGTGTTTCTGACGCATTTAATACGGTTACATCTTCTATCCCTATTACTTTTAAACCTCATAGGGCTTGTAATATTAGGTGCGAAAATTACCTATATGTTTCTCAGCATATGGCAAATGATCCTGCTCAGCTTGACTTCCATGCTGCAGGGGTTGTAGAGTCAGATAATTCGATTCCAGCGATACCCGGAAATACAACAGAATTCACTGCAAAGTTTTCCGTAAATCTACTTCCAGGATTTTGTGTAGAACCAGGGGCTCAATTTGAAGCTCAGATTGCTAATCGATGTGATGAAGATGGGTTTCAAGAAGAAAACACAAATTTCGAATCTAAATCAAAACATTAAAATACATATTATATTAATGTATAATATATATCAGAGCCAATAAATTACACTTATTGGCTCTTTTTTATTATTTTGTATTATATAAGATTTGCAAAATTTATAACCATTGAATAATTTTTATCTTTTTAGTTACTAAACTGAATAGGATTTAATAAACAACTAATAATTTTTAAAAATGTATAATAATATCAACATTCGATTACAAAAGATATTTCTGATTTTAGGACTATTAATTTGCTATTCATTATCTAATGCACAAGTTCCTGCAGTATGTTTTGGGCCAGATCCATCAGCTAATCCTACCCTTTATTATGCTGATCCGGCTTGTCCAGAATTTAATGCGGATTTTTCCTCTTCACTGGTAGGACTGACTAATTACTTACCAATTAATGAAGGCTTTGCAGGAAATTGGACAATTGATGCAGGAACCACAGCAACAGCCTCTTTTGCTACTGACCCAAATAATCCTGGTAATTTATTAGATAATGGATCTACAGCATCTATAGATGTTAGCAGCGCTGGTACTTTAGTCATAACTAATAATGTCCAAGATCTTACAATGCCTGGGGCTCCTATTATTGGTACTTGCACACAGTCATACACTGTGAGTTGTTATACAGCTGACATTGGGGACAACCCAGATTTCGCTGCGCCATGCCCGACTGAAGTTTTACTCATCATAGATGAATCAGGCTCGATTAATGAATTGGGAGTTACAACGACAGTTGAAAATGCCGTCGCCACATTAACCTCTAATTTAAACTCGCCTGATGTCCAAATGGCACTGATAGAATTTGAATCTACAGCAAGGCCTGTCCCTGTCAATGGTTCTGCTGCCTTTCAGGTAGTTGATGCTACTTATATTGCTGGTATTAATAACTATCTCACAGGAAATGTAAATCCATTACCAACCTTAGGTACTGGTACAGATGACCCAAGAGATAATAATAGTTATACACCTGGAGCCGATGTAGATGGTTTTATTGGAGGCACTAACTGGGAAGATGCACTGACAAAAGCTATTCCTTATAATGCGGATATTATTATATTTATTACTGATGGTAATCCTACATTCTATAATGATCCAGCAAGTATCGTCTCAGGAGAAGGTGACGTCTTAGATATGACAGCATTAACTAAAGCAAGGGATGTCGCTAATTTAATTAAAGCTTCTGGGTCGCATTTACTTTTTCTCGGTGCAGGAGGTTCAATATTAACACAACCTATTATTGAGACAACAGGTCCGGACCCATATGCCTTAGGAGATACAGAGCAGCAATTTTGTTCTGGTGATTATGGAATCACGTCTTTTCCAGATCTGACAGACTGCTTAGTGGATATAGCCACACAGATTATGAATAAGCAAGACTGTATTTGTGAAGATTTAGCGGGAGCAGTATTTATAGATGTCAATAATGATGGTTGTCAAGATGGAGCAGCTGAAGGACCTGTACCTGGGGTAACCGTAAACCTCTGGGAATGTAATGCAGCAGGAACACCTGTAACACAAACGACAGCGACGACGACAACAGACACAGATGGTACCTACGCATTTGGACCTACAGAACCAGGAAGTGCAAACTTTTGTCTGGATCCAAATATTACCTATACTATCCAGTTTGTATTACCAGGAGATTATGAGTCATTCAGTGGAGATGCACCAAGTGCATGTGCAGATCCAGCAGATTCAGATGATGTAGATATGACTACAGGAATCGCGATGTGTGTAGATCCATCAGGAGATGATGATGATTTGCATATAGATGCAGGAGTTATACCAATTACTCAGATACCCACTATGGGTGAATGGGGACTTATATGTCTAAGTTTGCTGCTATTAATTTTTGGAATCGTAACAGTACAACAAAAACAAACCGAAATAAGTAGCTTACAGTAAGCTGAAACATAAATAATCCGCAAAAAGTAAATGGCCTTTTATTAACATAAAGGGCCATTTTTTTTTCAATCAATTCTCATTTTTAATAAATTTAATGATCCATTACACTGAGTAGGTTTTACTACAAATTCATATCCATTCGTCGTTTCTAAACCTGGTAATAATTCGATTGCTTGTTGAGCCTGAAGAGAGATATCGCTACGATTTTTTCCTTTTGCTAAAATCAAATTTACATCAGAATACACCATATCTAATGAAGGAAATTCATTAATAGCTAAGGCCTCTTCAGCACACGGATATTCGCATAAATGATCAACATGGATATTGCTTGCTTCATTATAGTTTAAAGCCTCTGGGTTACGACAGCCCACCTTAGGGCTGATCATGTGCAATGAAAAATTATCTAAGGCTATCATGCCTGTCCATTTACCATCCTGTCCATCAGAATAAATGAATCGAAGTTGGAATCGACTGTTCTTGTACTTTGTCACGTCAATGCTTAAAGTGGTAACACAATCATCTTCCCATACATCATTCCATGGACAGTTAGCGGATTCTCCATTATGAATGGTCGTCCATGAATCACCATCCCACGCCTCAATCTTAAACTCACTATTATTACTTCCTTTTGCTAAAAACTGATGAAATAGATAATCGAGACTAAATAAACCACTGATATAATTATCTAAATTGAATACTGGAGAATAAAGGGTAATCATCCCTGTATATGAATCCGTCACAAGTATGTCATCATCCATATACGCCATACAACTGCCATCTATGGTTCTCTCTATTGGCTCAGAAGTTCCATTTCCATAATTATATATATTTCGGTCTCCATCATCAAACTTCCAATTAAATGAATTATGGTAGATTATATTCTCATTACTTGATTCGGTTTTCCATAAAAAGGGTGACTTAGCGTAATCAAAATTTTCCTGATAAAAATGATCACAACCAGACTCAGGCATATCATACTCGATTAATTCTAAACATAATTTATTTTTAGTTTCATAGAGTACTATATCAGCATTTTTTTCACCCCATTGAGTGATATTACGGAACTGAATGCTTGAAGTATTTGGCCCGATTACAAAATCCGCTTTATGATCACTTACTTCTACAGTTACCATTGTCTCTTCCGTCAATTGATGTTCGATCTCTAAATTTAAATCAAATGAATATACAGAACAGTTTACGACTTCCACCTCAATAATTGAAATTCCCTTGCTTGCTCGGTTTGAAATCATACTTATATACTTTATATCATAACTCCCATCATGACAATATGTACTTATGATTAACTCATAGTCTCTACAAGCTTTTAAGTTTTCTATCATAATGAAAGTTTCACTTATTTCAATATCAGTATGGACCTCATCAGTCAGACGATCCAATAAAACAACTTGAGTAGGTGACTGCACATTACTTTGCCACTTTATATTTACACTGTTAGCAATGATGTCTGATATCTCAATATCTGTGATTTCATGACAAAGTGGAATCTCACAATCGTTATCGCAAGTATTAGAATTTAAAAAGTGTTTGATGTTAGCTTGAGAATTTACAGACCATTCATTAGAATTATTCAAACTGGATGACATAATATTAGGCACACTATCATCATGACCCGCACCAATCACATGACCTAACTCATGGGATAAAATTACTCTTTGCTCCCACACATGATTCGGTAGATTTTGTACCACCATGCTTGCATCATCTTCACAGAGCGAATTAGAATAAGCGATACCCAAAAATAAATGATCTAATTGGTTACCCGTAAATAAAACATTAGTGGCAGTAGTGTTATCAATAGACTTAATATAATGATCGAAACTAGATAATAAAATAGAAGCGTTTGTGCTATTTATCCATGGCTCACAATCCTTACAAGAAATAAAATTAATTTCTCTGACAAAGAATTCGGTATTATATATAGCGAAGTCCTCTTGCGAAGAATGGAGTACTTGACTTAGTCTCAGTAATGCTTCAGATATCTCACTATCATAGTCATCTAAAAAATTATAGTCAATAAACAGGTTTAAATCTAGACGGGAACAGCTATTTATATTCGACTTCTTATTTTTCTCAGAACTTAGATTGATCGTTTTATCACTACTAATAGGGCACTTATATGATGAAATAGGTCCTAATCTACGTTTAGTCATTTGATATATCTGATATCCTGACTTTTTGACCGGAGTCTCTATGTATGCTATCGAAATTTCCTCATATTCATTCGTAAGTAATAGGCTAAATTTATTATCAATAAAATGTAGTTGTATGCTTGAACTTCCTTCTCGCTTCGAAATGGTCGTATAACTATTTACGTATAAGCCTTTAAGCATAAGTGTTTCTTGATCAGTAATTTTGTTCCTTATTAGCGTCTGATCATTTATGAGATGGCTCTTCAACATATGATGAATTCCCAAATTATTTCCATCGATATCAATACTTAAGTCGATACTTTTTAATTTTTTTCTTTCTAACAGAGAATTAATCTCTTCATCACGAATAGCAAGCAGTCGTACTTCATCATCATTAGAATGACTTTTAGTTCTAGTGATTGTTTGTATCGACTCTGCTTGTAGATAAACTTGTCCTTCTAATGAATTGAAATAAATAAAGAATAAAAGAACTATATACAATGTAATAGATTTCATAATATATCTAATGAAATAAGTGGAAATAACTAAGTGCCTGATTAAGGATGTATCGTGTGCAATTAAAAAAATTTATAATGTCAAAATTATAGGTCTTTCAGTAATAGATACGCTACAGATGCTTGACATTCAGCGATATTATGACCACACAGAAGTCTTTTTCTTTACTAATCTATTACAACTTAATTTATCCAATATTTCATTTTAATAGTTCGATATCTTTGAAGGAGTACCTTTTATACTGTAGACTGTAATAAAAACAAGCCCAATAAAATATAAGTATAGTATCAAAAGAAGCCATTTTTAAATTTGCTTTAAAAAGTGTTAAAATTTAAAATAGGCATCCCTGAATTCAGGGTTTTTGAACCTCAAAAGTGTTACAAATTTGAATACGCACTTATTGTTTTGTAAATTTCATTTAATAAATAAGTGCAGGTTTATTTGCTTTATACTTACCTAAGTGTAGTCAGATTTAAGAGTCAATTTTCGCATACAACCATCTGAGAATCTACTCTTTTGAGCAGTCGTAGATAAGCTTTTAGCCTTCCATATTTTAACTTTTAAACTACTAGCACCATGAACTTGCTCAAGAGCTTACTAGCATTTCTATGCATAGCGATTACTTCCAATGCATACGGACAAACAGTTAATTTCAACCAATCAACATTAGATCTTAATGGTCAGTCAGTTAGTCAAGGCACATCGCTACAGTTTGGCCCAGACGGTAGATTATACGTTTTAGAACTCAAAGGAGATATCAAAGTATTTGATGTTCAAAAAAACGGTACAGATGACTATGATGTCTCAAATGCAGAAACTTTAAGTTTCGTCAAAGATATTCCAAATCATAATGATGATGGCACAGCAGCTGGAAATAATGATCGAGAAGCCACTGGTATTACAGTAGCCGGTACGGCTACTAATCCGATCATTTATGCTACCTCCAGCGACCCAAGAGTAGGAGGACCTGGAGGGGATACTAATCTTGATACTAACTCAGGTGTTATCACTAGAATCACATGGAACGGAAATGCCTGGGAAGCAGTGGATATCGTAAGAGGATTACCAAGGTCAGAGGAAAATCACGCAACTAACGGATTAGAGTATGTTACCATCAATAGCACAAATTACCTTATCATCTCACAAGGTGGCCATACTAATGCCGGAGGCCCTTGCGACAATTTTGCTTGGACCACTGAGTACGCTCTATCAGCAGCAGTACTCTCAGTAAATTTAGATTTGATAGATGCTATGCCCATCATTAACGGCACTAATGGACATAATGATTACATCTATGACTTGCCCACTGTGGATGATCCGACAATAGCAAATAGTAATGGAATAAATGATCCAGACAACATTAGTTATGATGGCATAGATATTAATGATCCTTGGGGTGGCAATGATGGGCTAAATCAAGCAATGATAGTCATTGGTGGTCCTGTCCAGATTTTCTCTCCTGGGTATCGGAATACTTACGATTTAGTCGTCACAGAATCAGGCGCCGTATACATTACAGATAATGGAGCTAATAATAATTGGGGTGGTTTTCCCACGAATGAAGGAGGACCATCTAATGGTGTGTCTAATGTAACAAATGATTATTATTTACTTAATGGGAATGAACCAGGAAGTAATACAGATGATACAGACGGCGAAAAAGTAAATAACAAGGATCATTTATCTGTCGCTACATTAGACATTCAAAACTATACATTTGGTTCATTCTATGGAGGACATCCCACTCCTATCAGAGCTAATCCTGCAGGCGCTGGTCTATTTACTAATCCTACGGTTGATGGGGTCAGTAATACAGTCTTCAGAACAATGACTTATGATCCTGACGAGTCTACGCCAGGATCCACCAATAATGCTGCAATAGCTCTCCCAGCTAATTGGCCTCCAGTACCCGTTTCCATGGCTAATCCAGTCGAAGGAGATTGGAGAGCGCCAGGTGGTACGAATCCAGATGGTCCAGTTGATGAGATAGTGACGACGTGGAATAATAATGCAAATGGTATTGATGAATATACATTTGATCATCCTGACGATTCTACCTTAAAGGGAAGCCTTATTGCAGGAAAAGGAGGTAGTCTTTTTCGTGTGCAAGTAGATGCCAATGGACAATTAGTCGATTTAAATCAGACTTGGGCCACGGGGCTAGGTGGTAATGCTCTTGGTATCACTTGTAATGGATCTAATGATCCGTTTCCAGGGACTATATGGGTCGCTAATTTTCATGGTAATGCGATAAAAGTACTTGACCCTGGTGTCATAATATGCGTAGATGAAACTGATCCTGCATATGTGGCGACTGATGATTACGATAATGATGGTTACCAAAATGATGATGAAATATTAAACAGTACAGACTATTGTGCAGGCTCACAACAACCTGACGATCATGATAAAGATGCCGGTGCACCTCTACAATCTAATCTTATCGATACTGACGATGATAATGACGGAATATTAGATCAAAATGATGTTTTACAAATCGGTGATCCTCTCTCTGGCGGTTCTGACGCATTTGATATACCAGCAATATTAGAACTCGAATTTACACAGAGCATAGCTCTCGGTGGATTCTTAGGTTTAGGTTTTACTGGGCTGATGAATAATGGAGATGCTAACCCCAATTGGCTCAATTGGCTCAATGAACTCGATCCAAATGGTGCTGATCTGAATGGAACACCCGATTTATATGGTGGCGCCGTGGGACTTGTGACTATGTATATGAATGATGGAACAGCTGATGGAATAACAAATAATCAAGAAAAAGGATTTCAGTTCGGTATTGATGTGGAAGCATCCGATGATCCATTTACAGTAGAATGTCTTTTAAAAGGCTTCAACGGAAATTTACAGCTTTATGACTCTAACCTAAATGTTCCAAATGCAGAATTAGGAATTCAACTAGGAGATGGGTCTCAGTCGAATTTTGTCAAATTTATCATCTCCCTGACAGGATTTGAATTAGTAGAAGAAGACTCTGATGTGATAACCGAAAGTCACTCAATGACTATACCAATAGGCGACAGACCTCAAGGATCTTCAGGATACATTATTATGTATTTAGACGTCGTGCCTAGTTCCGGATTGATAACAGCCCGATATAGTATAGATGGTGATCAGCCTCAGACATTAGGCAGCATAACAGCACAAGGAAGCACATTACAATCTCTTCAGACATCTCAGATATTGGCCATAGGTGCATATGGAAGCTCGCATGCAGCTAATGAAGAAGTAGAAGGAAGTTGGGATTATTTCTATGTACAATTTGATGAGCCATCTAATCAGCTTGAATTCGAAGACATAACCAGGTCACTCACAGATCCAAATGATCTATATGACTTGGATGACTATTTTCAAGATAACAGCGGAGATAATAATTTAAATTATACTATACAATCTAATACGAACAATAGTGTAGTCAATACAACAATATCTAATGATCAACTTGCTTTGTCTTACCTGTCTACTGGCACAGCTAGTATAACGATCAGAGCAACGGATCAAGGCGGCTTATTTGTAGATCAAAGCTTTAACGTCTTAGTGTCAGATTCAGAAGTCTTATTTAGGATTAATGCGGGAGGTCCGCAATTAGCAGCGATTCCGACAACTACGAATAATTCTACTTTACCTTGGCTTGCTAATACTGCGACAGGAGCTGACTCAGGCACCCAATCTGGCCTAAACTACTCAGTCAATACTGGAAGCGTTTTTACAACGACTACTTGTTCTACCACACCATGTTTAGATAGTAGTGTGCCAGACTATGCACCTGTAGCGATGTATCTCAAGGAAAGATGGGACCCAGCTGGTGCAGCAGAGATGATGTGGGAATTTGAAACAGGAAATGGAACATATACGGTCAATCTGTTTATGGCCAATGGCTTTAATGGGACTTCAGCACCAGGACAGCGGGTCTTTGATATTGAAATAGAAGGCGCAGTCGCTTTTAATGACGTGGATCTAAGTGATGACTATGGTCATCAGACAGGAGGAATGGCCAGTTATGTAGCCACAGTTAATGATGGCATACTCAACATTGATTTTATCCATGGAGTTGAGAATCCTTTGGTCAATGGCATCGAAATAATAGGGTCAGCTCAGGCAGCTCCGATCACCATTACAACAATCCCAGTGCAAGAAAACCAAGCTGGTGACAATGTCTCGCTACAAGTCAATGCAGCTGGAGGTGACCCTTCAGAAAGCTTCACTTATAGTGCAAATAATTTACCGACTGGACTAAATATAAATACTTCGACAGGTGTCATAAGTGGCACGATTGACCCCACTGGCGTACAATACTCTCCATGGAGTGTTGTAGTCACCGTTAATAAGCCTTCTAGCGCTCCTGTAGATGAAACCTTTACATGGATATTAGGGACAACATCGACGGCAGTGATACAAATACTACCTGGTAATACTAACATTAATGCAAGTACATACTCCGGTGGATCATTCCAAATTATCAATAATTCTCCGGCTGCTGATATTACTTCAGTCAGTTTTGATCTGAGTACTTCATTCATCCCGAATGTCGTCTTTGATCCCAATGGGACAGCTGGTGATGCCACCTCAAAAGATTTTACCATTAATCAAAATGTAGGAGGTACTAGCACAGGAACTTTTAATTTACCTGTGGGCAATGGAGGATTTCAAGGCTTAGATATAACATTCACGGACTTTGGACCTGGAGAAACATTTACTTTCTCAGCAGATCAAGACCCTTCGAGCATAGAAGGCTTATCAGCGCCTGGACCAAATGAGTCAGGGAGTATTTCCGGATTAGAGCAAGCGGGAACGACTGTAGTCGTCAGCTTCAGTGATGGATCTATTTATACTACAAGACTTTATAGTGACAACTCTAATGCAGGTGCTATAGCTACAGCTAAATCTAATGTCATAAGTGCACCTACACTTAGTGTCATCGGTCACAATTCGCCAGCGATAGTGAATAGCGCTAATCAAAGCCTAAATATCTCAGGCGGACCAGCAAATGGAACTGCATCATTACTGCATGTGGAAGCAGGATTCTTTGAAGCAGGAGGTAATCTCAATCAAGAGCTATATGAAGTCAATAGTGTTATTTCTGTGAATAGAATCACGGCTATTCCCTTAGATGGAAATGGATCAGCCACCATCCCTTCAACTTTATTAGATACTGATCCAGAAGCCGGATATAATTACTTTTTAGCCGCTATTGAAGACGGGACAGATTTTGGACTAACTTCTAATACTGTCATTCTGGAATATGACGCTAGCTATAATCCTCCCGGCAATTCGGTATTATACCGAGTCAATGCTGGAGGCGCAGAGACAGCTACGAATGATAGCAACCCGGTAAATTGGTCAGAAGATCAAGCGACCTCAATGGCCAATGGGTCGGCGAATACTGGAACCCCTTCTATATACTATAATACAACAGCACCTGCGTCTGATTTGAGTTTTGGCGCTGCTTTTAACGGAACTAATGCTACAGGCTACCCTGATGCACTATTCAGCACAGAGCGATATAGCTCAGTAGCCAATCCTGATAACATCCAGTGGAACTTCCCAGTGACCAATGGAGATTATCTGGTAAATCTGATTTTTGCAGAAACCTGGACAGGTGCAATGAGTGCTGGTGTCAGAGTCTTTGATGTCATGATCGAAGGAACCATGGTCTTAGACGATTTTGATGCGACAGCTGCTTATGGATGGAATACCGCTGGCGTAGAGTCATTTCCAGTCACAATTACAGATGGGAATATTGACATAGACTTTATTAAAGGATTACAAAATCCAAATATTAAGGCAATCGAAATCGTATCACAAACGACGACAGCTAATAATCCACCGGTCGTGAATAACCCTGGAATACAATCAGGCGTCGAAGGTGATCAGCCATCACTTCAGATAGTTGCTTCAGACGTGGATGCATGTACAGGACTCACATACTCTGCCACAGGACTGCCACCGACGCTATCCATAGATCCTAATACTGGTCTTATCACTGGCAGCTTAGATGAAGGTATGGGTAATGGGACTCCAGGTGCTTTCTTAGAAAATAATGGCTTACTGATCATAGAAGCCGAATCAGATTTTGTCGATGCTCCAGGTGGATGGGAGCCAGTTACAGAAACAGGAGACGATTTCCTCAAAGCTAATACGAATAGCTTTGGCAATGCGACGAATGGTCAAGTGCTCAGCTATGACTTTGAAATTAGCACAGCGGGTGTCTATCGCTTCCAGATGAAGTCAGCGATTACGGGTAGTAATGCAACTGAAGAAAATGATTCTTGGTTTAAAGTGGACAACTCCTCCGATGTCCATTTCTTCTCTGTGGATGGTGGTGCATTGACAGGCACACAGCAGTTTCTTGATATTCTCAATGGTAGTAATACATCTAAAACTTTGTACTATCCTAAAGGTAACGCAGAAGGACGCACTGACCATGGCAACGAAAATCCAGGAAATCAAGGATTCTTTAAGGTCTTTCGCGGTGGTAATCAGCCTAACAAGTGGCAGGCCAGTACCATAGACAATAACGGATTCCCGATATACGCTTACTTTCCTAATCCGGGTAGTTTCTCTATTCAAATGTCAGAAAGATCAGCAGGACACAAAGTAGATCGATTCGCATTATACCATATCGATGATATCTCCACTGGACTACCTACCGCCACGTTAGACGGCCCAGAATCTCAGCGTAACACTCAGTCTATAGCTGGCGCATCAGCTAATAGTCCTTATAGTGTCATAGTAGAAGTCAGTGATGGATGTACACCATCTGCATCTAGCACAGTTAATTTTACTTGGATCGTCACTGAAGATCCGATCATTGGAAATCCAGAAGCGTTCTTACAAGTCACTCCTGGATCTGGCCTAACATCAAGCACTTTTACAAATGGGTCTTTTATACTGACTAATACAGGTACCATAGATATAACATCGATCAGCATAGATATGAGTACAGCGATCATAAATGATATCGTTTACGATCCGACAGGGACAGCTGGTGATGCAGCTGCTAAGTGTCTCGAAATAAATTCTGGAGGTACAGCTACAGGTTATATCAGTAATGGAAATGCTTGTGCTGATCCATTTTCTCAACCCCATAATGGAATAGATGGTAAAGATGGCTATGACAACATGACTTTAAGTTTTTCCGATTTTAATCCTGGAGAATCGATCACCTTTTCTGTGGATATAGATCCGACAAGTATACAGGAAGATGTAACTGCGGGAGATGCCGGATCAGTTTCGGGGTTTGAGATGATCGGAAGTACAGTTACTGTAGATTTTTTAGACGCGACGAGCTTATGTACTTCACTATTCGATGAAGGCTCACTAGGCGGCTCAGACGCAGAACTTAATGCTAGCATCCCACAGACAGCACCTAGTATTATCGCTACTGGTGTGATATCCCCTGCTGTCGTCAGTTCGCTTTCTCAGACCATTGATGTGACGGGAGATCCTGATGCTGTCATCACTCTACTTCAAGTAGATGGAAGACTATATATAGATGCTGGTGGTGGTGGTTACGATATAGACCCATTCGAAGTAAATACAGCGATGGCTAAGAATCTATACACGGTCACGCTTGATGCCAGTGGTAATGCCTCTATACCTGTCACACTATTAGTGACGACCAGTACTGATGCAGGACCTGATGGAGGTATCAATACTTTTATTGCTGCGCAACAGGGATCTACTGCGACTGAGTATGGTAAGACTTCTAATACAGTCGTCCTAGAGTACGACCCGACTCCTATGAATGCAACACTTACGGTTATAGCCGAATTACAGACTAGATTTGATCATTCTGGTGAATTCACAGTTACCATCTGTGACCCCTCTAGTATGACACCAATATACACAGGAACTTCTATTGCAGATGCCAGTGGTTCTTTTTCCGTTGCAGGTATAGTAGCAGGCACATATGATGTCCTGATAAGTTACGATGGATTCTTAAGCAGGGCTGAGTATGGGATCACCCTTGTCAATGGCAGTAATAGTATGACGATGCTCATAGCTGATGGAGAAGAACTCTTAGCTGGTGATGCTAATAATGATGAAGTCATCGACGCTTTAGATCCACCCATAATTAATGTCGCATATGGACTGACTGATGCTGATGTAGGTTATGATCCTTCGACAGATTTTGATGGTAATGGAGTGACAGATTTATTCGATTACACCATCATGTCTTCTAACTATACTGAAGTAGGCGATGTGATCTGTCAAGGAGTACCACTCCAAGCATCACCAAAGAATAGCAAACCAAAAAGTAAATAAATCAAATGATATGAAGCGCGGCAGTAGATGCCAAATCTGAAACCGCGCTTTGTATTACAGGCATTAAATCATTAAGACACTATCTTATGAATCAAGTTTTAAATTGCACAATCGTAACCTCACCTAATCTTCAGAAGTCTATCAATAGAATTTTGTTGATGCTCTTTACTTGTAGTATAATGACATTAGGGTATGGGCAGTCATTACACATCACGCCTTCTTTTAATGAATACATAGTCGGTGATCAGTTTACAGTAGCTGTAACTGCAGAAAGTGGGTCAAGTCAAGTCAGATCTGTACAGGCGAATATCTCATTCGATCCAAGCATTATACAAGTCGTCGGGATCACCGATCAGACTGACTTTCCGAATAAAGCTCCACTGCCGCCTAATACCTCAGAATTTGACAATACAACAGGACAAATCCTTGTCGGTAGACTTACAGCCTTTGGAACCCAGGCGAGTGGGACACTTGACATTATGGATGTGACATTTGAGGTTATTGCAGATGCAGGCGCAGGCAGTGATATCGCATTTCAATTTTCTAATGATTCCAGAACGACTTCCTTATTATTGACTAATGTAAATACGGACTTACTTCAGAATGGTAATGTGAATGATGCGATCGTCGCGACTCCGGTAGCTGATGTCGATATCAGTGTCACATCATCATCGAGTTCAGTTGTCGTCGGTAATTCATTTACAGCTGAGATACTCATCAATAGCGAAGCTCCTCAGGAAATAGATTATGCGGATATTGTTATCACTTTCGACCCATCCGTAATACAAGTGGCTTCTAATCCTGTACCCGATAATAGTAGCCTTCAGCCATTCATAAGCCCAAGTTATGATAATACGGCAGGCACGATCAGTTATACAGGTGGATCATTTACGCCAGCTACTGGTGACTTCAATATCCTGCAGATACCATTTAACGCGATAGCCCTTAATCCTAATACCACCATCGGATTTTCAACTAATAGTGTACAGAGAAGTGGCGAAGAATTAATCAATGATATCCCGAATGATGTCTTCCCCCTAAATATCGCTGTGACAATGGTTGATAGCGATGGTGACGGTATAGAAGATATCAATGATAACTGTGTATCAACACCGAATCCTAACCAAGAAGATAATGATGGCGATAATATCGGAGATGTCTGTGATCCTGATGATGATAATGATGGATGTGATGATATCGTCGATGCAGACCCACTAGTCGCTAATCTAATGGATAGTGATAACGATGGTTCTAATGATGACTGTGATCTATGCCAGGGTGATGATTCATTCGGAGATAGTGATAATGATGGCCTATGCGATGAGAGCACTTCCATATCAGGTGTCGTCACACTGCAAGGCAGACCACTGGCACCGAATGCTCAATGGGCAGTGGGTGCATTAGTCGAGATATTAATGCCTGGCAGCGCTGTCTCTGCACTCCCCCCGACAAGCGTAAGTCTGAACCAATCAGGAAATTTTTCCATACAGAACATACCTATGGGGACTTATGATATCGCTATAAAAAATCGCCACACCCTAAGAAATCTTGTGGCTAATGTGACAACCACTTATCCAGTAACCACGATCGACTTTGGTATATTAAAGGAGGGCGACGCTACTGATAATAATCAAATAAACGCAAGCGACTACACGGCATTCATTACAGCTTATGGTAGTACTTCTACTGATGCTGCCTACGATAATGGCAAAGCTGATTTTAATGAAGATGGTGTGATCGACATTCTCGACTTTAGTCTGATGTCCTTTAATTATAATCAGACTGGCGACTTCACAGCTGCTGCGAGAGAAGAGCAGGTCGAACTAAGCAAGCCGAATAACAGCATCATTAAAACTGCAAAAGTAGATGGAGATAACATACGAGTAGCCTTCACAGAAAGTATCGGCCCTAATCTCAATCTACAGATTAAAGATGATTCTGGACGTGTACAGACACACAATCTGGATCAGGGAATCAAATCAACCGTAATCACACTTATGTCACCTAATATATCCAAGGGAACATATGAGCTTATCCTTGCAGAAGATGAATCACAACAAATCTTAGAAACACATACCCTCGATCAATAAAATCAGAACTAACACTCCTAAACTTATCGTCATGAAAAAAAATATAATACCCCTTCAATCAAAATTGCCTTATGCTGTACTAGTTATCACCCTAATGCTGATCAGTCACTTAAATACAGCTGATGCGCAGCACGTCCTGTGTGTTGCTTCAGGATCAGATGGATTAATGGTCTATAATAAAACATTCGAAAAAGATAATGCAACCGCTGGTATGAACGCCCATCTTACTAGAATGAATGGAACTAAATATGCAAATTATAATGGCACCATTGATGACGGGTCTGGTAATACCAACTTAACAGGAGACGATTTGATTCTTTTCCAGAAAGAAATCTGGGGTGGTGGTACTACCCCCCCATTCAGTTATGATGTACCAGTTAATAATGCCCAGCATCAAGTAGATTTATATTTCGCAGAGATATTCCATACTGCTGCTGGTAAAAGGGTCTTTGACGTTGTTTTAGAAGGTAATGTAATACTCGATGAATTTGACTTAATGGATCCAAATAAAGATGGCATCACTTCAAATCAAACAGCTATAGTCAGAAGCTATATCGTCAATATCACTGATAATGAATTAAATATCCAGGTCGGGCCAGCTTCAGTCGATAATGGAAAACTATCTGGATTCTGTATCACAGAGGTCTCAAGCGGTAATGTACTTCCATTTGCTGATATTGCAGATATTACAATATTAGAAGGGACGCCGCTATCCCAGCCGCTTAATATTACAGATCCAGATGATCCGAGCATTGCTGGAACATTTTCTAACCTACCTACTTTTTTGACATATGATCCGAATACGAAAATACTATCAGGCACACCCACTGCGAGTGATGTAGGTACTTACACGATCAATGCCATTCTAGATGACGGAAGTAATAGCCCAATTACAAATGAATTCATATTAACCATAAATTCTAATGATACGCCGCCAACCATTGCATCGATTTCAGATGTAGAGATTAGCGAGGGAGGAATGGTAAGTGTTATGGTACAGGTAACTGATAATAGTAATCCAGCTGCCACCATAGTAATTTACGATAAAAGCGAAACGGGAGGTAATACTGATCCCTATACATCTGGGCTTACAGTACCTGGTACATGGACAGATAATGGCTCTGGCTCATACACCCTTACTTGGAATACGATGACAGGGGACGCAAGATCTTACCTAGCAAGAGTGACCGCAGATGATGGCACGAATCCGCCAGTCACCGAAGATTTTAACATAGATATCGCACTGCCGCTCATCGCCACACATCCAGCTCGATACTTCAGCAATCCACTTCCATGGTATGGAGGTAACCCGCAAGTACCATATACCATTTCTATAGAAGGAGCTGGAAATATCGGATGGGCAGATAATGGAGAATTTGTAGAATACCTGATCGATGTGCCTGCTGCAGGCTGTTATGAATTAAGAATCAATGCGTCTAATGGTGCTAATAATGGAGATAATGACCTGACAATATCAGAGATAACTAATAACAGTTTTAGCCTTATTGAAACAATTATCAAAAATGGTTGGACAACATTTAATGATTATACGATTCCCGTTATGTTTACCAATGCCGGTCTCCAGACACTTCGCTTTGATTTTTCAGGCGGCACGAATATTTTAGAATTTGAATTCTCAAGCTCGACTTGTGATCCTGTATTTTCAGCAACGATCATGGATCAGATTAATGTCGAAGGTGATACACCTACTGGTCTATCTGTCACAGCTTCTGATCCAGATGGTGGCACTGTAAGTTACAGCGCAGGCACTACACTTCCTCCTGGACTGACGATCATTGCGACGACTGGAGTGATTAGCGGAACGATCAGCACCGGTGCAGTGACGAACAGTCCGTATACTGTCACCATCACGGCTACTGATGATGAGATGGAGACGGCGACGACAAGTTTCGAGTGGACAGTAGTGGCTCCTGTCACCCTACCCTTATGCCTGAATACAGGTAATCAGCAAGATGTCACAGCATTTGGAAGAACATTCGCAGACGATAATCCATACCTGACAACTGCAACAAATACCTATAATGAACTCAGCACAGCCATCGCTGGCACAGACCCAGGCAGTGGAGAAGAAGCCCTTTTTCAATCAGAATATTACGCAGATCCACTTGGTTACTCGATCCCGACGGGTAATGGTGCTTTCACAGTGGAGCTTTACTTTGCAGAGCTATTCTTAGGCTCTAATGGATCGGGCAGCAGATTGATTGATATACTGATCGAAGGAATGTCAGTCGAGACTGGTCTTGATCTAGTTGCTGCATATGGAACTGAGACAGCTGCGACTAAGACATATGCAGTCAATGTGACTGACGGTTACTTAGACATAGACTTAGACGCTACAGTAGATAATGCTAAACTGAGTGGACTATGCATTACGCCTACTGTAAGCTTTACTGCCAATGCTGCCCCTGTATTAACACCTGATACATCTACGCCGCCTATTAAGACATATACTATCTGTAGTGGTGCAACCGAAAATGTAGATCTTATCGTGAGTGCCTCTGATGCAGAACAAGGAGACATGACTGATGTTATCATATGGACTAATGATAATAATAATGATGCCGTCGTAGGTACGGGCGGCACTCTTTCTTTGAATGGACTAACTGCTGGTAGCTATAATTATACAGCTACGGTTACTGATGCCACGCCCTCTTCTGATAGTGAGACCTTCTCGATAGTCATAAATGATAACACTGTACCTATGCTATCTACTATTATGTCAACTGCAGGCACTTCCTTCACACAAGGAACAATGACGACACTCAGCACCACACTAACAGATAATGAAAATAATGCCTTAGCTACGGACATATCATGGACCACAGATAATCCAAGTGCGAATACATCTTTAGGTTCAGGAGCGAGTATAACGACGACCTTAGCACTTGGTACCCATAATATCGTAGCAAGTATCACTGATGATTGCGGCCTTACGGCAACTGAGATGATTACCGTCACAGTAACACCAAGCAGCTATACCATTACAGCGACTAATGGCGGTAATGGCAGCATAAGCCCTCAAGGTACTGTAACAGTTACTGCAGGTGCCAACCAAACATTCACCATTACTCCCGTAGCTAACTATCAAGTAGCCGACGTCAAAGTTGATGGAGTATCTGTTGGGCCAGTTACAACATACACCTTTTCGAATGTAAGTTCTAATCACAAGATCGAAGTGACATTTATCTCTGATAATAGCCCATTGGTTACGATTACAAGCCCTATGGCGGATCCAGATCTTATTGACTGTGGTAATGACGGAGAATCTGTCAGCTTTACAGCAACTGCCACTGATACTGAAGATGATGCTGATAGTAATATACCACCACTTACAATAAACTGGTCTTCAGATATAGATCTTGCACTATCAGCTACCAGTGCGCCAGGAGCTAGTGTCAGCTTCAATCTATTCGCTGGCATACATACCATCACAGCATCAGTCACTGACAGTGATAACAATACCACATCCACTTCATTTTCGCCAGTGACCATCACGACAAATACAGCACCTGTGCTAACAGGATTATCAGCAAGTGCGACATCAATAAATGCAGGAAGTATGATCACTCTAAATGGCATCTCAACGGATGCAGAACATGGCAACTTAAGCAGTGCCATAGTCTGGACCTCTGACTTAGAAACCCTAGGTGGAGTCACGGGAGATGGTGCGATGGCCACACTCAATATCATAGGTACCCACACCATCACCGCAAGCTCCACAGACTTATGTAGTGCAGTAGCAACTGATATGACTATCATGGTGACTGTTGTAGCTGTACCGAATACAGCTCCGATCGTAGACATCACATCTCCTATAGATGGAGATGCTGTAGAAGCTGGAGCAACGGTGACCCTGACTGCTACGGCTATGGATAACGAAGAAGGAGATATTAGCACTGGAATCGTGTGGAGCTCAGATGTAGATGCTGTATTAGGCACAGGAGCCAGCATCACTGTATCCACACTAAGTGTAGGCTACCATACGATCACAGCTACATCCACCGACAGTGACCCAACTAATCCACTGAGTGGATCGAGTACAGTAGACATACTAGTCCAGCCAGCAGCAACTAACTGTGACATATTATATCAGGTCAATGCCGGAGGAACGGGAATCGCTGGATGGGAGGATGACCAAAATCCTTACGCAAACAGAAATACAAACCTAATCGAAGGAGGAAATAATGTTTTTAACAACTCAGGTACTAATGTATATAAACCCATCATGCCTACCCCACTTTTACCATTTGGGACACCTCTTGAAATCTTTGAGACAGAGCGGTGGGATCCTGCGGCAGTCCCAGAAATGCTCTGGCAGTTCCCTGTAGCAGATGGAACAGAAATAGAATTAACCGTTTATCTCGCTGAAATATTCGGTGGTATAGACGCAGCAGGAGAAAGAATCTTTGATATAGAAGTAGAAGGTACTGTACCTACTGTATATACTGCTATAGATCCCTTTGCCTTAGGTGGAGGCGGCGGTAAAGCCGTGGCTATATCTCACACAGTCATCGTATCAGGAGCTACTCTGGATGTCAAGATCTTACGCCAAGTAGAGAACCCTAATGTAAAAGGCTTTAAAATATGTAAGATCGCTGATCCAATTATAAAACCTGTCATCACTCTGATAGGAGATAATCCACAGGTTATTTGTCTGAATACGCCATACTCAGAGCTCGGAGCAACAGCACTAGATGCAAATGCTACGGATATATCAACTGACATCATGATTGATGCTACTGCAGTAAATGTTGCTGTAGCAGGAATCTACACAGTCACTTATAATGTCATGGATGCTAATGGAACCGCAGCTGATCAAGTACAGAGAGAAGTCGAAGTTATCAATCCAGGAGCTCCTACAATTACGATCACATCTCACATAACAGGTGACGATATAGAGCGTGGTACCACATCCTTTACAGCTATGGCACAGGATGTAGACGGGAATGACATATCAAGCAGCATCAGCTGGTCTAGCACAATTGGGATCTTAGCTGATAACACTCTGGGAAGTAATAAAGATATAAGCTTCACAGCATATGGTGCAGTTGCTGGAAACATAACAGCTTCTGTAATTAGTGCTTGCGGTACTACAAACAGTGCCTCCATAACTCTTGACATCATAGAGCCATGTGTAACTATAGTAGCACCTATCGGTGGATCAAGCATAATAGGCACGACTGTAGACTTAGAGTGGGCCCCACAGAGTGTCCTTACTGAGGATATCGAACATTTTCACATTTACCTAAATCAAGATCTAAGTAACAATCCAACATGGGTGAATACCTTAAATAATCTTGGCCAGCAGGACTTGTGTGTCCCTACATGTACATTCACTCTCGATGAGAATCAATTAGCAGGAATTAATGGACCAATGGATGGCATCGTCATCGGCACGAATACGATTGTCATAAGAATCGCGGATGCTAATCATACAGAATTCTCTGATGGAAACGGTACGCTGATTCAAAAAGAAGTGACATTCACAGTCCTTCCAGAAGAAGCTTGTTCTCGGGTGGCATTTGACACTGGTGGTGGGCTACCTACTTCCAGTTCATTTAACGGCGGTTTAGTCATCAGCAATAATTCTACAAGTGGTATCAATATAAGCTCTGTTTCTATTGATCTAAGTACGGCAGTATTTCCTAATATGGTCTTTGATCCTGTCGGGTCTGCGGGGGATAATACTGCCGCATGTTTTCAAATTTTATCTACGTCGGGTGGAGATGGCGATGTCGGATTAGCACCACCACTGGAAGGAAATGGCGGCTCCGGCTCAGATCCTGACTGTATAGCACCCTTCTCAAATGAGAATGTAGCTGGAAGTATGGGTTATGATGTCATGACCTTAGACTTCAACGATTTCGAGACAGGAGAGTCCATTAATATAAAAGTCGATATAGATCCGACAAGTATACAAGGGTTTAGTTCAGCCGGTAATGCTGGAGCAGTCGCAGGATCAGAATTAATCGGTTCTACGGTAACTGTAAGTTATAGTGACGGATCTATTTCTACCAGACAGCTGTATCAGAAAGTTAATTCGATCACGATGTCAGAGAATTATTTCAATACATCAGATGCTTGTGATGCGCCCCTCTTAGTAATAGGAGGTCAGACGGGAAGTTTCAGCAGCTCTATGACAGCGCAAACAGCGACGATCACAGGGACTCCTGGAGATAATGTAGAATTACTCATCTATGGTACCACTCTTGAAGACGTCGTCAGTGCTTTTCCTAGTGATCCATATGAAATGAATAAAGCAGAATCAATCCAGAAATACAGTGGTGTCATAGATGCTACAGGTTCTCTTGATATATTGATCAATCTAACAGGCACCTCAAGCGAATTAGTCTATTATGCAGTAGCTGCAATTATACCTGCGGCTGATGACTGTGGTCAAGGTGCTTGTGACTTATCAGACTACGTGAGAATTAGAATCATAGATGGCGAACCATGTGCTCGTGTCGGTATAGAGCCTAATTCAGAAAATATTTTAACCGCATCCACTTTCCAAGGTGGATCTATGAGTATCGAGAACAATTCTTCTGGTACCGTCCAAATCAGTTCGGTTAGCATAGATCTGAGTACAGCTCTATTTGCTAATAATATTTTCGACCCAATAGGCACAGCCGGCGATAACTTAGCATCCTGTTTTGCAGTTGGCTCCATATTAGGAGGTGATGGTTCTGTCGGATTAGTCGCTCCATTGGAAGGAGATGGTGGCTCTGGATCAGATCCTGACTGTACTGAACCTTTCTCAGATGAGAATGTAGCTGGAAGTGCTGGTTATAATGTCATGACACTTGTCTTTGATGATTTTGACCCAGGAGAGACGCTCACATTCAATGTAGATATTGACCCAGCAAGTATACAAGGGTTGAATAGTGCTGGTAATGCGGGAGCTGTATCTGGGATGGAACTTATCGGTTCTACAGTCACAGTTATGTTCTCTGATGGATCATCCGTGACTAGTCAATTATATCAAAGCGGGTCGACAGGTAATAGTGTAACGAAGTCTGCGACAGTGCTTAATCCTTTAGAAGCGCCTTGCAGCAGCCCTACGATTTCGATTGGTTCAATAATGGATGACGGAACTGTCTATAATACATCTCAGAACTTGACAATCACTGGAGGTCAGCCTAACACTGACATCGAAGTGCTCATCGTCGGTACGACATCTGAAGACATTGTAGTACAGCCTACAGATCCTTTTGAGATGAATAAAGCACAGTCTCTGACAGAGATTCCTGGAAGCTTAGATGCCAATGGTAACTTATCCTTACCTATTAATCTAAATACGCTCTCTGATAGCAGTGCCTATTATATCATTGCTACAGTTATTCCTCCAGCGGGTACAGGTAGTTGTGCCCCGAGTTATTGTGATCTATCGAATCGACTACGAATTATATATGATGATACACCCCCAGGTGACTTATTCGGAGGTATAGAAATAGAATGCGTTGGTCGAAAAGCAATAGAGATTGACCTTATCTTTTGCCAAAATGGTCAGCAGGTCAGAAGCGAGACAGTGACAACAGATATTAATGGAACTTTCATGGTTAATAATCTCTTACCCGGTAGCTATGATGTCTGGATTAAGCATGGTATGACATTAGCCATCAATCAGTCAGTCACCATTGGTTTAGGTAATAATTTTATTTCCTTCGCTGATTTAGTTCCTGGAGATTACGACAATGACAATGACATAGATCCACAAGACGTCTTTGGACTTCAATCCAAGTTAGGATTACTTTCTACAGACGCTGGCTTTACGACACAGGCTGATTTTAACTGTGATGGGGTTATTGATATTTTAGATTTCTCTATCCTATCTCCAAATTATCAGACAAATGGCCCAGTGGCATGTGACTTAGGCGCAGCCTTAAGAGGAGAAATAGATTCAGAGCGATTCTTAAAATATTTCGAAATAAATAAGACAACTAAATAACTTATTTCAATAATACACACTATCAAAAATGAATATTTCACTTTTAAACATAATAAATATGAAACTCCACAAAAATCTCTCGTACGTAAAATCTATACTACTACTTGTTTGTATTTTTATAAGCTATAGTAGCAATGCTCAAGTCACACCGCCAAACGCGTCTGTTGATTTCGATGCACCTAATGCACCTGTGAATCTTACTGTCAATGGTTCAGGGAATGCGATCATAAGACTTGATAATCCTAACTCCGAACCGATCAATGGAGTCACTTTACTACTGTCATATGATCCTGCGGTAGTTCAAGTAAACTCTGTCGTAGAAATTGATCCTATTAATACTTGGATCATCCTTCAAAACAATAGTATTCCTGGCAAAATAGAGATGTCCTTTGGTGTGCTCAGTTCATCAGTGAGTACGTCAATTGATTTATTCGAAGTCAGTCTTACTGGACTGGCTGAGGGAGCTTCCACATTCAGTTATGCGACTGGTAATGTCAGTGGAGATCTTGGATCTCAGATTGCCTCTAAAGGTTTTTCTATTTTGGACGATCTACCAGACTTCATTGTAAATGTAGGCGCTGCATGCCCTCCCGTATTAGAAATTCAAAACGGTTCAGTGACTGGCAGTTTTATCGCAGGCAACTTAATTTATACTGAGGATAATAGCCCCGTTATCATTAATACAGACGCTGTATTTGACTCAAAAGAAATCATTCTTAATAAAGGATTTGAAGTCCCAATATCGGTCACTTTTGAGACTTTATTAAATGGATGTAATTAGTATATGTCTTTCATATTTAATTAATTTCTGTGTTTTCACTTGGATGTAAAAGTCCAAACTGTGTTCAGTACCTCTTATGTGGAGTAAGAGGTGCTGGATATTTTTTTAGGTTTTATATGCACATTTAACTACGACTTTCAGCTACACTTATGCATATCATTACCATAATTAAGCTCTTTATCTAACCAAGTTAGTTAATCGAATACTCTCAACCATATTGCCTGACTCTTACCCAATGCTACTACTATACTCTCATCAGTTAGGCAGTGACTCCATGATTCTGGAAATAATTTAGCATTATACCAGATGGAAAGCAGTTTGGGACTTTTATTGCGATGAGATTTTTGTAGCTATCAAGGCGAAAAACGCAGTGAATGCGGGTATTCTCGAGTATTTTTAACGCTGAGAGCTGCCAAAAGGTCAAGGAATGATGTCCCAAATCGGTTTCTTTTTTGTATAACATCTTGACTTGCATTTTAGAAGACGAAGAGATCACGACAATGTTTGAAAACAGTCATGATAAACATGGACTCTTACCTACTTTGTTAAGCTAATTTCAAAATCCAAGACCTAATCACTGCTGTGTTATTCCAATCTCCTGAATGACATATATTCCATATCCATTTTAGCCCCATTGCATTTTCAGCTTGCAATACTTCATAATGTAAAGCATATTTGATATAATGTAAAATATATTTTACTTAATTGACCCTAAATTTTATCATACGTCAACAAAAACAAGACATGAAAAGGAGCACAGTAAGCTGATGAAAATCATCAGCTTCCGATTTCCTAATCAATACAAAAAAATAGGCCTTTGGGGGGCTGGGGCCATATTCGCGTTTTTTAATTGTTTATAAGTTTACTGGAGGAAGTAACATCCACATCATGGATTTCTTACGGACCATTATGCTTTTATTCTTACTACTAGCCTCTCTAAGCCGAGATAAGTTAGAAGATGAGTATACACAGTACATTAGATCACAGTCTTATGTGATCGCCTTTGTTTGTGCCGTTGCCTATTCTGTTGTCATACCTCTAATAACATTTATCTTGGATATCGCCATCACTAATATCAGAGGCGAGGGAACCATTAAGTTCCATGAGACATCAGCATTCGTTGTTATATTTATGTTGATTTGCTTTCAGATATTATTCTTTGAAACACTTAAACGATATGCCTGTGCTTAATCGAATCAAAATCGAGCGAGCTGAACTAAACTTGACACAAGAAGACGTCGCAAAGCGGATTGGAGTCTCTAGACAACCAATTAATTCTATAGAAAAAAAACCGATATGTCCCTTCTACCATTTTAGCATTGAAGCTATCCGCTCTATTTAAAAGACAGGTCAATGAAATATTTATGCTAGAGGAAACGGATTAAAATACAGACTCTCCCATTTTACTTAAATATCATGAATGATTACCCAGCCTAACTTCCCGACCCGCATCAGTAATATAATGACTCCACGATCCTGGATAAAGCTTTGCGCTGATATCTA
>ENA-ORXT01001480-ORXT01001480.1-marine-metagenome-genome-assembly--contig:-NODE-1480-length-31452-cov-3.944510_pt1 | contig 31452 bp, 29 predicted proteins | sample MGYA00237868_ERZ511482 | MGnify/ENA metagenome assembly ERZ511482 | reverse complement strand
TGCGGGGTTCAGCGGCTACTCTCGCTGAACAAATAGATACTGAATCAGAAGTATCTGAGCCAAATATTTTTATGGTTAGCAGCATGACGAACCTTGCTGAACTTAAAGGGCTACTACCTTCTCGGCTCTCGGATAACCCATTCATCCTCTATATGCATGAGAATCAGCTTGGCTATCCGCAAAGCTCAAAACAAAATAGTTCAACAGAATTTGCATACAAAAACTGGGTAAGCATGTTAGCTGCAGACAAGATTTGTGTGAACTCTCAGTTTCATTTAGATGAGCTTAAAGAAAAACTCCCGCAGCTGTTAGAACAATCACCTGACTATTCACACAGTGGGTTATTAGAGAAAACACTTTCAAATGTAAGTGTTCTTTATCCAGGAGTTGATCTAAGCCACTCCAGTTTTGAGATCCCGGATCGCCTGCAAGCAGGTTTCCGGGATAACAAATACACACCTACTATTCTTTGGAACCAAAGATGGGAATATGATAAAGCTCCTGAAGTAGCATTCCAGACACTGGCTGAGCTTGCAGACGAAGGCATAAAATTTGATCTAATACTCTTGGGAGAAAATCAAGAAAAGTTCAAAAATCTCGATTTATATAAAGAAAAGTTTGAAGGTCGAATAAAGCACCAAGGCCATGCAGATCGAGAGAAATATTTATCGCTTTTATCAGAAGCTGACATAGTAATTTCAACTGCACTGCATGAATATTTTGGCATCTCGATAATTGAAGCAATAGCTGCAGGAGCACACCCAATTCTGCCAAATCGATTAAGCTATCCAGAAATAATTCCAAAGCAATATCATACAAATGTGCTTTATAAAGACTCAGAATTAAAAAATATTATTGCAAAAACTATAAAGAGCTTTGAAAACAACATCGAAGATTCAGGGCTCTCAAAAACTATGCAGAAGTATGGCATCTCCAGCATCATTCAAGAATACGATGCATTATTCAATTCATTTAACTAGCGAAGTTCAGATCAAACAAAATGTAACCAAATGGCTATACAGAATTATTTAGATAAGTTTAGAAGCCAATCAGAAACAGCTTTTGCTGAAGTTTTATCTTCCAAATGAGCAGCATGACCGCCATCAATTGTCTTAAATTCGTTTAGATCATTTGTTAAAATTGCAGCCATACGATCTGCAATATTCAAATACTTAATATCTGCAGAACCTGCCATTAATAGCACTGGGACAGTGATTTCTTCAAGACGAGACCAAAGAGGCTCTTGACTTCCCACACCTCGATTAACAAGATTACCTATTATCCCCTCAAGCCTGTTCTTTAATCTTTCATCCATACATTTATCTGCATCTGCTAAAGATTCGAACATATCTTGCGCAAGCCATTTATTTAGAAAATCTGATAAATCGTTTTCAGAGATTCTTTCAGATAATTTTGTGTCAATATCTAACCTGGCGACACGTTTCTCTTCATCTTCGATACCAGGGTCAACACCCAACAAAATGAGGCTATTAACTAACTCAGGTTTCTCCAACGCCACATGTAAGCAGACACGCCCACCCATTGAATACCCTAAATAAGTCGCTTCTTTCCCAACTTCAGCCAGAAGCTCAGCTGCTTCAGCCAAATCACAATCATCGTGTTCTGACTCACCGTGACCAGGTAAATCAACCAAAATTAGTTCGAATTTTTTAGCCAATTTATCAGCAAATTTTCCCCAACAGTTAAGATTTTGGGTAAATCCGTGAGCCATAACAAGCCTTGGGCCTGACCCTCGTGATTCAAAATTCAAAGACATATAAAAACAATACTACCTAACACACAATAATTCCGCTGTTCTGACTATAACTTAAATCTTTTATCTTTAGACTTTAATAAATCACTTACAAATCATAAGATAAATCCGAAAAGTTAACTATGAATACAGAAGCTTCTCTAGTGCCACCAGCAAGACTAGGCGCACTCTTATCCAACCGAAGACAGGAGATAGGAGCCGATCTAGCCACACTAGCCAAACAGTCAAATGGAGAACTCAACCTAATCGAACTAGAAGCAATAGAAAAAGGCCGGCAAGAAATTAATGACGACCAGATTGAGATGATAACAAACCTCTACGATCTGGAATCTGGAAACATTGTTCCACAAAGAAGTCGCCTAATCGTAGATTTAGACGGCCAAACTCTAAGAGCTGGCACAGAACAAGTTCAATTTACTTCACAAAATTTTGATCAAGTTCTTGAACAATACCTATCTCTACTTTATCTGCTAAGAGATGTTAACCCAGGCTCAGAACTCACTCTAAGAAAACCCGACCTGTTAGCCCTAGAAGAAGCTTTACAAAGATCAATTATAGACATCGAGCAAAATCTGTTCTCCTTGATGAGCCAGCCACAGATTATTACAAGAACAAGCTGGCTATCTCAGCGTAAAATTATTCCAGCAGCTGGCCTACTAGTAGGTCTAACAGCATTTGGTTCTTTAGTCCTTCTTCAAGGCGATGACACAAAAGGGTCAATACTTTTAACTCCTGCAACGCAATCACAGCCAGAATCAAATAGTTTGATTGCAAAACCTCTTAGTTTCAGCTCCAGTAATATTGCAGAAACAACAATAACTAAACAATCTAATGAAACAATAATCGAGGAGGGCAAGTCACTGGATAGAGCACCAGACCCAATAGCTGCACCAACAGTTTCGAATCAAGAACTAACAAATTCTGAAATTGGGAAACAAGCAGAAGCTCTAATTAGCTACGACTTCAAATCAATACTACCAGGATGGGAAATAAGCTACTTCGGAGATAGAAGCGGCTATAGAGGTATGACCTACGTTTCTACAAAAAAAATTGAAATATATATAAACCCAGGCGAATCACCAGAATCAGTTTCAGAAATATTAGCTCATGAACTCGGCCATGCAATCGATGTAACATATCTAGAATCGAAGCAAAGAAACCAATGGCTGGCAGCAAGAAATATGCCATCAACATGGTGGCCGGGTAATGGGTTAAGTGATTTCCATGTTGGGGCAGGCGATTTTGCTGAAGCAGTCGCTCAGATCTTAACTGATTCCAAAAGCAACTCACGTCACGGAGATTTTACTCCAGAACAAATAGAACTAGCTCGCCAATTCCTGCCTTGAATCATCAGGATCTAATTTATTAGAATCCGGGATAATAACTTTTTTAAGTTCACCAGTTCCCTTTGAAATCTTTTCATTCAAATTCCAATTTTTTGATTGCCTCACAACACCTTTACGGATGCCATAAAGATAGTTCACAGCTCCACCTATAAGCAAAGCTTGGGCAGCTAGCCAAATCCAAGAAAGAACAAAAAGACCAGCACCAACTGCGGCGCGAACTTCGTTCGCTCCAGATAGCAAGTTCACAAAACGACCAAACCCGAAATAAAGAACGCACCAAAGCAAGGCGGCTACCACCGCTCCAGGCAGATCGTTCTTCCATTTATTCTTCTGAGCAGGTCCAAAGAAATAAATTATCGAAGCCCACAAAATTAGAGTGGCAAGAATTGCTCCATATCTACCTAGGTCTTTTATAAAACCTTCAGGAACTTCACTCCAAAATATCTCTTCAAGAACTATTAATGGTAGAGCAATAAGCATGGTTCCAATACCTAAAACCACTGCCACTACCCTTGTGTAATACCATGGCCTGCCATTTAGGATTCCATAAATGTCTTCTAACGCTCGGATCAAACCAGCAAATCCTCGACTAATTGACCACAACGCGAACCCTAATGAGATAGTAAACAAACCTGGATTTGATTGATTAAAAAGACTTTCAACAGTTTCTTTGATATCTCCACTGTCATCAGTCAGGACTCGCCCTAGAAACTCTTGCACCTCTTTTTGGATTTCAGTCTGAAAACCAAAGTCGACAAATGAATCAATTGGACCAAGAACAGCGAGCATGGCAAGAACAAAGGCCGGCAGAGAGATTAGAACCCAAAAAGTTACCCCTGCAGCAAGATCGCCAATCCCACCGTGATACCAACGTAAAGTTACATCAACAGAAAAGCGCCATAAACGGCTTATTAATTTATAGGGATTAATATTCATCTCTTTACCCCAGGGTATGCTAAAAATCAATAGAAATAGCGCACCTTTAGAATTTGAATTAATTAGAATCTCGCTAGGTATTGCAGATTCGGTGTAAAACCGCTTATCTCGTGCCGTTCTGCGGTGATTTTAATAGACATTATGTATTTTCTTAAGAAATAACAAATTATTACAAAACCAGAATTCCCAATATTTTCGTAAAAAAACGCATGCGGACTAAAGCTCTTTCAGATAAGGTACAGCCATAATGTCAGAAGCTAACAACTCGCCTTTTTCAAATCAAAAAGCAGGAGAAGCTTTCCTAATAGATCCAAAAGATGGAGCTGGTCCTGGGGTGCTTGTTTTACATTCTTGGTGGGGACTAAACCCATGGGTAAAAGAATTTTGTAAACGGTTAACAAACGAAGGCTACACAAGTCTTGCACCAGACCTTCTTGGCGGCGAACTTCCGGAAACCGAAGAAGCTGGGGAACTAGCACTTGGACAAGTCAATCCTGACAAACTATCTGGCTTAGTTCTTTCATCAGCTCAAACAATACGAGCCGCATCAAAAGATGCTCAAAAACCTATTGCAGTTATTGGTTTTTCAATGGGCGCATCGCTAGCATTTTGGCTGGCAGCTAAACTACCCCATAATGTTAATTCTGTAGTTGCCTTCTATGGAACACAAGCAATCGATTTTGATGACGCAACAGCAAAATTTATGGGCCACTTTGGATTAAACGATCACATGGTTTCAGATGATGAAAGAGTAGCAACCGAATCGTTTATAAGGTTAGGCGGCAACGAAACAGAATTTTATACTTATCCAGATACTAAACATTGGTTCTTCGAAGCCGGCCACAACTACAACCAAGATGCTGCAGACCTTGCATGGGATCGAACAAAGACTTTTCTAGAACAGAATATTAAATAATCTATTCATCATATTTAAGACCCAAGCTTGTCAGGGCTGAGGTTAAATCCTCTGGCAACTTAGATTCGAAAGAAACACTCTCACCAGTTTCAGGATGGATGAAGGAAAGAGATTTAGCATGCAAGAAAAACCGATCTAGCAAATCAGTATCCTTTGCTCCATATTTAGTATCTCCAAGGACTGGATGACCTATTGACGACATGTGAACTCGAATTTGATGAGTTCTTCCAGTCTCAAGTTTACATTCAAGCAATGAATACTTCTCTGTTGAATCCAAAAGAGAGTACCTAGTTCTAGCAGACTTACCCGAAGCTACTACATCACGTTTAGTGGGATCTTTCAAAGATCTACCTAAAGGAGCGTCAATCAAACCATTTGAACTTTGAACTACGCCTTGAACAACAGAAAGATAAGTTCTTTCTACATGACGTTCAGATAACTGAAGTTTTAACCACTCATATGCTGACTGAGATCTAGCCACAACAATCAGACCAGAAGTATCTTTATCTAAACGGTGAACAATTCCTGGTCTATGAGGTTCACCAATATTTATGATTTCAGGGAACTGTGCTAGAAGCCCGTTGACAAGAGTTCCAGAATTATTTCCAGCTCCAGGGTGCACCACAAGTCCTGGAGCCTTGTCGATAACAATAATATGTTCGTCGCTGTAGATCACATCAATCAAAATATTTTCTTCGACTGCTAACTTCTCTTCTATAAAGGGGACAGAAATATTGAGTTTACAACCAGCAACTAACCTGGTTGAAGGTTTAGTAATAGGTTTATCATCTATTTTTGCTTCTCCGTTTTTAATGATTTCTGAAGCCAAATTTCGACTTATATCAGTTAGAAGTGAAATAACTCGATCCAGTCTTTGCCCTTCAAGCGTGGCCGGAAGTTCTTCAACAACAAATACCTCTGGCTGGTTCATACATCAGCTCTGCTTTGCTTAAGTTTTTTAATGGAATCAGCGACTTGTTCTCGTGTTCTGCAATTCTTCATGATATCGGCCTATTGTGTAGACTCTAATTGTAATAACTTGATTGACTAAAGTGGTTATTTATAATTCTTTCAAATTTTATGAAAGAATTTGAAGATGCTGGACATAGAATCACTGTAACCATATTTATTTATTCTGTGAGGGTCTTTAGTTGTCAGAAGAACAGCCACTTATTATCGCAAAAAATCTTCAAAAAAGTTATGGCAAAACACCGGTCTTAACCGATGTAACTTTCGATATTCAACCAGGAGTTACAGGAATTCTGGGCTCTAACGGCGCAGGCAAAACAACTGTACTCGGAATGATTTTAGGTTTACATCATCGAGATGGCGGTGAACTTAAAGTGTTGGGGAGCGATCCTTGGCATGCCGGAGCTAAAGTTCGTGAACGAATTGGATACGCTCCAGAACATCACACTCTTTCACCTGATTTACGAGCATCAGATTTTGTGCAACATGTTGCAGAACTTCATGGCCTACCCACCCATGAAGCAGTAGGACGAGCAAGCGACGCCTTATGGCTTGTTGGATTAGGAGAAGAACGTTTCCGCCCTATGGGCACAATGAGTACAGGGCAACGCCAAAGAGTAAAAATTGCACAAGCAATAGCGCATGATCCAAAAATTATTATGTTGGATGAACCAACAGATGGCTTAGACCCAGACCAGCGTGAAAACGTGTTGGAACTGATTTCAAATATTTCTAGTGAATTCAATATTAACGTTGTACTTTCATCACATCTAATAGAAGAAGTAGAAAAAATATGTGATGCCGTTGTTATTATCGGAGATGGCAAAACTTTAAAATCAGGTTCAATAAACCATCTAAAAAATCAAACAGAAGAACAGATTCTTGTTGAACTAAAAGCTGACCAGAATCAAATTCAATCTATTATTAAGTCTTTGGAAAGTAGCAGTTCAGTTAAAACAGTTAATTCAGATCAAACTAAATTAGCGATTCAAATTAATGACGATAAAGCATTTGATGCACTTAGAGATGCTTGTATTGAGAACAATGCCGGAATTGTTCGCCTAAACAAGAAACGATTAAGCCTAGAAGAAGTATTTATAGGGAGTATCGGATGAACGACGCAAAAATATATTCTCAAGGTTATAGACGTTATGATGGCGAACGAACTGGCCTTCCCGGCGCTATTAGATCTTTACAAAAACAATCATTGCGTGAAGCCCTTGGGATGAGAAGACCTGCGAGGCATAAGATCATTCCAATACTAATTATATTATTTTCGTACTTACCTGCTATTGGGTTTGTTGGGTTTGCAATTGTTGCAAAGACATTCGGTGGCGACACCATTGGAGATATTGCCAAGGATATAATCCCAGATTATGCTGATTTTTATGGGTTAACAAACTTTGCTGTAATTGTTTTAGCAGGATTAGTAATACCATCTTTGCTCTGCTCAGATAAAAGAAACGGCATGCTAGGCGTATATTTATCTTCCCCATTAAACCGAGCCAGCTACATGATTGGAAAGTTATGGGCTTCTTTCTTAATACTGTTAACAGTAACTCTAGGGCCACCACTACTACTCTTAATAGCGTTAAGCCTTCAAGGATTTGGCCCAGAAAGCTTTAGTGATTGGATAAAAACTTTTGGCCAAATTGTTATGGGCTCATCGTTGATCGGTCTTTTCTACGTATTAATTTCTATGGCTATCAGCACCTTCACAGATCGAAGAAACATTGCAAGCGTTATATTTTTTGCAATCTTATTCGGCTCTAGCGCTGTTATAGCTATTGTTCAAGACGTAACAGAAATCACCTTTATCAGATTATTAAATCCCTTATTAGTTCCTTTGAGATTAGTACAAAGAGTTTTTGGAACAGAAGGCGGATGGACCTACGCAGATAATTCGACATTCAGCATCTGGATCTCATGGATTGCATTTACTGGTATTTCAATTTTAATACTTTGGGTAAGTTATAGAAGATTATTGGTAAGAAGATGAGTACAGAAATTCAAGCAACTACTGACAATAGCGTCAGCAATATGCCATCTGATTGGCCTCCTAAAGATGCTACCGTTGTTTGTTATAACGTTTCAAAAGCGTTTGGCCCTTTGGTCGCTGTTTCAGATCTGACTGTTGCTATACGTCCAGGTGTAACTGGTTTACTTGGCCCAAATGGTGCAGGAAAATCTACGCTTATGCGCCTTATTTGTGGTTTAATAAAACCAAATGTTGGCCAAGTATGGGTTGCCGGTGGAAATCCGAGAACCGACCAGCAGGTAAGAGGCAGAATAGGGATAGTTCCTCAACAAGATGGAGTGTTTGAAAGATCTACTGCTAAAGAAATTGTTGAACTATCAGCAGCGCTAAACAACATTCCCAACGTAGCTGAAGCTGCTCAGCAAGCGTTAGACGCAGTCGAGCTCGATTCAAACATGTCTCGACCTTTAGGTGCTTATTCTAAAGGAATGAGGCAGAGAGCAAAAATTGCTCAAGCCATAGTTTATAACCCTGACGTTATTGTATTGGATGAACCTTTAAATGGTTTAGACCCTAAACAGAGAAAAAATATGATTAGGCTTTTTAAAGAACTTGGTGATCAGGGTCGAACTGTAATTGTCTCATCACATATTTTAGAAGAAGTAGAAAAGTTTGGTTCACATATTGTTGTCATGTCCAAAGGCAGACTGGCTGCAGAAGGAAACTTTAATGATATTAGGGCAATCATGGATGGCAAAGGGTCAGGCAATGTTCCCGCCCAGCCAAGACAAATAAGAATAACCTGCGATAATGCACCAATGGTTGCTGGAAGTTTAATAGGTTCTGAGGCTGTACAAAGCTGCGAAGTAATTTCACCTGAACAAATAAAAATATCAACAATTAACTTAGATACTTTTAGATTAGAAATCGCAAAAATTTGTAAGAGCCATGACTCACAGCTTCGAGAGATTACCCCATTAGATGAAGACCTCGAAAGCGTTTTCAAATACATTGTTGGAGGCAATTAATGATTTCTTTTGTAGCACTTTATAAAGTTTTTCTTAAACATCAATTAACAAAAGGAAGACTGTTTCTCATAGCTGCCCTTACATTAACTTCCTTATCTTTAGCTTGGTTAATCAGATCTCAAGCTACGACCGAGGTTGAAATTTTAGATGGCTCCTTGCAGTTAGTTATTTTATTTGGAACAAATCTAATGGTTCCAATAATTTCGCTTATTTTAGCTAGTGGAACCCTTGGACAATTAGTTGAAGATGAAACTCTTGTCTATCTATGGCTTAGACCAAATAATCGTTTCTTGCTTGCGATCTCTTCATGGCTGGCAACTGCAACGGTTGTAATTCCTACTTGTGCTATACCCCTGCTGATTTCGGCAGGTATAGCATCAAGAGATTGGGGTCTAGCTGTCAACACTTTTGTAGGTGTAACCGTAGGATGCCTAACATATTCAGCTGTATTTATTCTGTTAGGTTTGCTTACTAAAAAATCTACGATAACTGGCTTAATTTATATATTTATTTGGGAAGCACTAGTTGTTACAACCATGGGATCGAGTACTCCGATAGGAAAACTATCAATCGTTTATTATATAAGATCAATAATTGCCGAATACGCTCCTAACCGAGGCATCGTGTTCGAACAGATTGTTAGCACATCAAGCATTTCAACTTCGATAACTGTGCTGATAGTTATCTCAGCTGTAGGAGTAGCATTAACATCATTAAGACTTTCCAAAATGGATGTAGCTTAAAGTTTTTTGTAATTCTAGGCCCAAAAGTGTTTATTGTTACACTCATAAACTATTATTCAAGTAGATTCCGCAACTTCGTGAGGAATGACGGTGCAAAAGCGAAACTCAGACTTGTCATTGGGGGACAGACACTATTGACAGGTTAATTTCAGTTTCTTCGGGGCTACCCAGATATCTCTACTGTAATTCCTCTATATGGACGCCACCATGTTTTGCTAATGCTTTATCGAAGGTGAATAATTCGTTTTGGTAACTTTGAGCTTCACAAGTGACATAACAATCGACAACTGACAATTTGGATTGTTCCTTGTATAAAGCAAATACTTGATTAATAAATAATGTGTTGTAAACAATGCTCGAAAAGCCTAAAAACGATAAAATCAATTCATGCACGTCAGCGCGGCTTAGTTCAAATACTTTTTCAAGAACAAATGTGACTTCAACGAGAACGACATCGGTAATATAACAAATTTCGTTTGTGATTAGTTTAGTTGCTAAATTTGCTTGGTTTGGATTGTCGTTGAGTAAAAACCTCAAAACAATATTGGTATCTAAACTATTCACTGTAGTTAGAAGTCCAAGCTTTTGCCGCTGCGTCACGCAAAGCTTGACCTTGTAAACCTTTTTTATGCTCAGGGATCGATTTAAAAATACGGGATCTAACTTTCTCGAAGTCTTCAATAGTTGTGCCCTTGCTAACAACCACTTGATTATGTTCATTTAAGGATAGCTCGACTTTTTGCCCTTCTACTAAACCTAATAATTTTCGGAGAGGAGCTGCAATAGTGATAGTTCCTTTGCTGGTTATCGTACTCGTATACTTCATGTATTACATTATACAAAAAGTATTACATAGAGTCAAATTTCATACATGCATTTGATTGTTACACTCATATCTATTATTCAAATAGATTCCCGATCGAGTCGGGAATCTATTTGAATAATAGGGAATGACGGCTGGTCATGCCTGTCATCCTGACGCAAGCAAAGCGCAGTCGCAGGATCTCACTCAGAAAAGCACAGACAGAATACCTTTATTGATTCTGTAAGATTCTGCAACTGCGTGCAGAATGACAGTCGGTCACGCACAGAATGACAGTTGGTCACGTGCAGAATCTACGGTTTGAGTCGGGAATGACGGGCCGGGTTAGCGCAGAATGACAGTTGGTCACGTGCGAAATGACACCAAACTGCAGCGCTAATTACTACTTTCTTGCAAAAAATACCTTGCATTGGGGTCTGACCCCAATGCAAGGTATCAGCCAGCTGATTTTGTTTGCAAAAGCTGGTTAACAACCTTGCCGTCTGCTTGGCCTTTAGTTGCCTTCATAACTTGACCAACAAAGAAACCTTGCAACTTTCCACGAGCTTCAGGCTCATCACAATAACGCTGCCACTCATCTGGAGAGTTGGCAATAATCTCATCCAAAGTTGATTCAAGATCTGATGAATCCATTGCCTCGAAACCATGCTTTGCAGCAATGTCGGCTGGGTTATTTCCAGTTTCAACCATCTCAGCCAAGACAGTCTTGGCTTGGGTAGCGGTGAGTTCTCCCCCTGTTTCCATCTTAATCAGATCAGTAAACAATCCAGCATCCAAATTTTTAGCATTCTCATCAGCCAAATTATTTTCAGCATGAGTCAACACACGTTTAGAATCTGCACCCATATCAATTGCTTCTAAAACAATAGCCTCTAAACCACGTTGCACAATTAAGTTCGCAGCAGATGTTGATGCGCCAAGTTCAGACATTCTTTTGCGAAGCTGGCTAGGCAACACTGGCAAGGCACTGCGAATTTCTTCAATCCATTCAACCGAAGGCTCAATGGGAACTAAATCAGGATCTGGGAAATAGCGATAATCTTCAGCGTCTTCTTTAGAACGACCAGCTCTGGTACGACCCTCAGCCTCATCCCAATGTCTAGTCTCTTGACGAGGAACTTTATTAGCTTCATACAACTCAACGTGACGTTTTGCTTCATACTCAATAGCTCGCCCAACAGAACGCAGCGAGTTCACATTCTTAATTTCACAACGATTACGTAACTCATCAGCACCCACAGGCCTAACAGAAACATTGGCATCAACCCTCATTGAGCCTTCTTCCATCTTCCCATCACTGGCACCAATGGCAACAAGAATAGAGCGAAGTTCTTCTACATACTCTTTAGCCTGTTCAGGGCTAGACATATCAGGGCGGCTAACAATTTCAATTAAAGGCACACCAGAACGATTGTAATCAACAAGGGAATATCCAGCATCATGAATACGGCCAGAAGCACCAACATGTGTTGACTTACCAGTATCTTCTTCCATATGCGCACGCTCGATGCCAACAACAAGACCAGATGAAAGCTCAAGCTTGCCATCAATGTTTAATGGCTTATCGTATTGTGAGATCTGATAATCTTTAGGCATATCAGGATAAAAATAGTTTTTGCGAGACCAAACACACCGCTGCACAGAGCAGTCAAGAGCCAAACCAACCCTGATTGAAAGCTCAACGGCTTTCTTATTAGCCACAGGCAAAGTACCCGGCAACCCTAAACAAACTGGATGCACGTTAGTGTTCGGCTCTCCACCAAATTCGTTTCGGGCAGGCGAAAACATTTTAGACTCAGTAGCTAACTCGGCGTGAACCTCTAAACCAATAACCATCTCCCAACCATCGGGCAACAGACTTTTAGTTGTATCTTTTTGTTTAGTATCACCCATTTTGTTTCTCCTCTAAAGCCTTAGCCACCTTGTACATGCGAGCCTCTCCCATAGCTGGTGCGATTGCCTGAATACCAACCGGCAACCCATGAGCTCCAGTTCCAAAGGGAACAGAAATAGCAGGCAAACCCGCCATATTAACTGGACAAGTTGCGATATCTAACAGGTACAAAGACATAGGATCAACAATGCCGCCAATAGGGAAAGCGACTACTGGTGAAGTTGGGCTAAGCAGCACATCAAAATCTTTATAAGCATCGGTGAACTCTTTTATAAGCAATGCTCGAAGCTTCTGCGCCTTTGCATAATATGCGTCATAATAGCCAGAAGACAAAGCGTAAGTGCCAACCATAATTCTGCGTTTAACTTCTTCACCGAACCCAGCAGTTCGAGAAGCACGAATCATTTCTGCTGTATTGCCACCAGGTTCACGGAGCCCAAACCTAACACCATCAAAGCGAGCCAGGTTAGAAGATGCCTCAGCAGGATTTAAAATATAGTATGCCGATATTGCAGCTTCTAATCCAGGCAAAGAAACTTCATCAACTTTAGCCCCCGAATCAGCCAAAGCATTCACAGAATTATTTAACTGTTCAATAACTTCAGGCTCAAAACCTTCAATCCCGTCACCGGCTAGTTCTTTAATGACACCAACTCGAAGACCATCAAGACCATCATAGTTTTCTACAACATCAGAAACTGTTTCACGATCACCGGGAATACAAGTAGCATCTCGCCCATCTGCGTGAGCTAACAAATCAAACGAAGCTGCAGAATCTGCAACGTTTGTAGAAAAAGCTGCAACCGTATCAAACGAGCTTGCAAAAGCTACCATCCCATAGCGACTAACAGCACCATAAGTTGGTTTAAACCCAACAAGGCCACAAAGAGATGCGGGCTGGCGAACAGAACCACCAGTGTCGGTTCCCAATGAAATAGGCACCATGCCCGCTGCGACACAAGCCGCCGAGCCGCCAGAAGAACCACCTGGAACACGAGTCGTGTCTAGCGGATTCTTAACCGGCCCAAATGCAGAATTCTCGTTAGACCCACCCATACCAAACTCATCACAGTTAGTTTTACCAACTATCACAGCATCAGCGGCTAAGAAATCTTCTACACATGTAGCGTTGTAAGGGGGAACCCAATTTTCTAAAATTTTCGAAGAACAAGTTGTTTTAATACCTTCAGTGCAAAATAGATCTTTAACTCCAATTGGTACGCCAGCAAATGGGCCAAGCTCTTCACCAGATGCAACCTTTTGATCAACTGCCTCAGCTTGAGCTAATGCAATTTCACCAGAAACGGTATTAAACGAATTGATTTCGGTGTCTTTGGCTTCTATCTGAGCTAAAGAGGCTTCAGTAACTTTCACAGCAGAAACCTCACCAGATTTAACCGCAGCAGAAATTTGAGCCGCTGAATTAAGGTTAATTTCGCTCATAACTCTTCTCCTAGTGCTGGTGGTACTTTAAACTGATTATCTTCAACATCAGGCGCAGCTGACAAAGCCTTCTCTCTAATGTCGGGTGTCTCAACAACTTTGTCTTCACGATAAATATTCACAAGCCCATGAGGGTGAGCGGTAGGTTCAAAATCGTCCAGATCAAAAGAGTTCATCTGGCTTGCTAAATCTAGAATAGATGCAAGTTGAGGGGTATATTTATCTAGATCTTCTTCAGTCAGATTCAGCATGGCTAGGTTAGCCACTTTTGAAACATCTTCCCGAGTTAAATCACTTGTTTGAGAATTATTGTTTTCAGACACCCACTAATCCTAGTCGACACCCCTGCTAGAGCAACCCAACACTAAATGAATTAGAAATATCGATTTAACTTTCTTATGAATGGACTTTCGCTGTCATCCCCGACAAAACAAGATTCCCATTTCCATGGGAATGACGGCAATTTAGGAAAGCTGCAGATAGTCTCATGGGTATGACGAAACTCTTATTTTTATCAGATCAATGGATTGAATCAACTAAATCAATCGCAGAAGATTACAAAGATCAAATACCAGAATCTCCTATAGATACAAAAATCAACATCAACATAAATGAAGTATCACACAGAGACAACCAACAGCTGCAAGGGCATATAGATACAACTCAGAAAACTCCGGTAATTGAAGTCGGCCACATTGAAGACACAGAACTAACAATTTCAATAGGATACGAAACAGCCAAGTCAATATTTTTTAGACCAGACCCGCAAGAACTTATGCAAGCTTTTCTGGGAGGAAAAATTCTTATAGAAGGTGACGCTAGCAAATTACTTGCAATGCAGACTAACGCATCAGATCCAAGTCCGGAAGCAATCGAGTTCTACGAAAAGATTGAAGAAATCACAGACTTCTAACAATGCCTACACCTTTCCAGCACATCAAGGTCTAATAGTGGGACTAAAATTCCGTTGGCCAAAATATGTAGATGGTACAGCGTTATGTATAGGTGCAGCTGCGCCAGATATGGCATACGCACTAGGAGACTTTCTCAATAGACAGAGCCATACCTTTATTGGATTAATAATTTGGAGTCTACCTATTACCTTGATCGCAACTTATCTTGTAAGATGGAGAGCTGCTAGAAATATTTTTTCTCACCTACCAGATGTACCTGGTTTTAGGCTTCGTTCATTTCGAGTTCTTTCAAACTTTCGTCATTCTACGATGATCACAGCATAATTCTTACAGGAGCTGCATTTAAAACTAGCATCAACGGCAAAGTTCGAACTAGAAAATTAATTAAACTCAGCTAGACGAATACCAGTAGCTGGTTCAAAGGTCAGGTTTGAGTTTGGGCAAACATTAACAATTTGATCAAATATATTCACCCTTGCATTGTCTCCATAGGTATAGGAAATAACTGCATATGGATTTGGAAGTCCTGGCCCATTCCTTGTAACACCCAACACTTCCCCAGCAGAAACCTCTTTCTTAGAAGCATCAGCGATACTTATATTAGTTATCGCAACACGTCCACCATCAGGAGCTGTGATTCTCACATAAGGACCAGCCGAAGAGTTAGGGTTATAAAAAACTTTTCCGCTAATTGGGGCAATAACCTGAGAGTTTGTCTCTACAAACAAATTCATCGAACGGTACTTTCCAGATCCGCTTGTTCTATCAAGGTCGAATGTATCGTACATTTCAAAGCTACTTTTAAGAGGGCAAACTAATCCGGGTACAGTTTTAGTTCCAACAGTGATTGGACCTGTAGAAGGAGCAGGGTCGGACTCTTGCTTATCCTTGCTGTCATCTTCATCGCCAGCGTCATCATTAGTGACTGAATCCGAAGTGTCGTCTTCTGAATCATCAGCGTCTTTATCTTCGATATTCAATTCTGGATCTTGGTCAGCCCCTTCAACGGTACTAGAAGTAGTTGTAGACTCTGAAACAATTTCAAACTCAGAAGAACTTTGTTCATCATCTGAAGAACAAGAAACCAAAAATAATGTTAAAGCTAGTGAAATAAGTAATTCTTTACAAAAAAGTTTCTTGAATTCAAATAGCGCCATATATAAATTATACCCTATATGCAGACCTACAAACTGATCGCTTAGGTTACGAAAAGAAAACTCATTAGCATGCTAACCGAGACTACTAGTCACGATAATTACCTGATCACCCTTATAAACAGTTTTTCCAGAAGCAGGATTCATCTCAATAACTTTGTTTTCTATTGGCCCACCGAGATGCTTTACAACAAGTCCTTGTTTTTCGAGACTTGCTTTTATCTCGACACCGGTTTTACCATCAAAGCTTGCGATAGTTATGGGTTGACGACCTTTTGAAATCAGAATCGTCACCTTTGAATCTCTTTCAACTCTTTCGCCAACTGCGGGGCTGGATCCTATTACTTCTCCTGACGTGACGGTTTCAGAATAAGTTTCTTTAGTATCAAAGTTCAAACTCGAGCCAACAAGAAGTTCTTTCGCTTTTACTAATGAAAGGCCAGCAACAGATGGAACTGTTCTTGGCGCTGGCCCAGAACTTACCTGGAGTTGAACAACACTTTCTTTTTCTAGTTCAATATCTTCATCGGTTACATCTGAACCTTCAAAATATACTGCTATTACTTCTCCCTCAGGGATCTGTTCATCAGATACAAATAGTGGGTTACCAAGTTGCAGGCCTATGCTGGCTATCAACTCGGCTGCGTCTGTTTGATTTAAACCCTTCACAAAAGGAACGCCTTCAAGGTTCTCACCTTTTGAAACAACTAGCTCTAACGCTCCGCCTTCTTTCAGTGGTGAATCTTGTTCAATGCTTTGTGAAATAATTTCACCCGCAACTGTTCCATCTTCTCGAGCCTCAGTTATTTCAAGATCCCAATCAAAAGATTCGATTTGGGAACGAACCAAAGTGATATCTTCACCAACATAATCGCCAACAATTTCTGCTTGAGGCAGTTTCTCTAACAGATCCGAAGCTATAACAGTCTTTGGTGTGGTCAGATATATGACCACGGAAGTAAACACAAGCAACGCAGCTGCAACACCCGCCACAAACATCCATTTTTTTGGATGAACTCGAAAAGTTTCCCAATTATCTAATAGCTCTTCCCACTTCTGATTAACCCAACCAGAGTTTACAACTGGTTCATTGTTTAAGGGATCTTCAAATTTTTCATCTTGCACGATAGTTATAGAACTTTTATCTTCTAAATTATCAAGATCCATTCGGCTCAAAGGCAGTGGTTCTGGCTGTTCTATAGAGTCAGAAATCTGCAATAAATAATCAATATAGTCATCAGCTGTAGGTCGCTCAGCTGGATCGACTCGACAAGAGTTCCTGATAAGGTCTGCCAAAACACCAAATCTGTCATCTACGATCTCTAAATCAGTTTTTTGCCTAATCGTTATTGTACTAAAAGGGTCTTCACCCAATAAAGGGACTTTACCCGTTAACATTTCAGCTATACAAAGCCCCAGAGAATATATGTCAGCTCGGGAGTCAACGGGAAGATTCCCAGACCTTCGCTTAACCTGTTCGGGTGCAGCGTAGCGCACAGTCCCAACAAATGACCCAGTTAGTTCAGTCCAAGATGACTCTGCGACAGCACGAGCCACCCCAAAATCTCCAATTCTCAGACGGCCAAGCTCATCAAACAATAGGTTCGCAGGTTTTATATCTCTATGCACTAAACCTTGAGAATGAGCAGCTTCCAGGCCTCTTGCAGCTTGTAAAGCTACATCTGCGGTCTGAGAAAGAGTTAACGCTCCGCACTCATTCAACATACCCATCAAGGTTCCACCTGTGAGCAGCTCTGTGACGAGATAAACCCCGTCTTCTTGACCCCAATCATATATTGCCAGAATATGTTCGTGGTTCAGTTTTGCAGAAACTCGAGCTTCGGTTCGAAACAGCTGCAAAAACCTTTCGTCACTTGAAAGCGAAGGCCGTAACCTTTTTACTGCCACTTTGCGCGACAAAATCAGATCACGTGCAACGAACACATCAGCGGAGACTCCTGAACCAATAGGGTTTAAGAGTTTGTATCGACCGCCTAGCAAGTCAGCACGAGTAAAATTTGTTTCTAATATTTCTGTGGTTTCTGGGATAACTAGAACTTTAGTCAATTTTTTGCTTTTTCGGAAGCCAATTATCATAAACTATTAATTGGAATCTATAAACAATTCTAGATTCCCACAGTTTATCCGCTTCGCTCGGAGCGTTTCACGCAGATATTTCTGAGGTAGTCTGAAATAGATGGATATAAAAACCCAAAGAATTATCATCTCAGGACTTGTTTCGATCATAGTTTTTTTTATTGTTATTAGTTTTTTTTCTAGCTCCTCTGACACTGAGACCTCTAATTCAGCAGAAGAAGGCTCTGAGCTAGGCCTAAATCCCATTAAACAATTTCTACCATCGGGTGGAGTTGGCGCAGCTTGTACTGAGTCAGTCGGTGTAATTCTTGAACAGGGCTTCGGAGCCAAAATAACAATTAACGGAAAAACCATTACACCTGAAGAGTTAAATGTAAATCTAAATCCAGATGGTTCATTATCTAATAAGATCACTGCAAGTAGATCTACTGGAGAGTATTCTTTTGAGCCTTCACCAAACTGTCCTAAAGGAAATGTTATTAGACCAAACAGCAACCTTTTAGCTGTTTGCGTTTATAAGCTTTCCGATAAGGCACAAGCCTGTGTGGTAAGTGACACTTTCAAATTTGATGCTATCTAGACTTCACAATCTGCTGCATCAATAAGCAACTGAGTTTGAAAATCAATATCTTTTTCGGTGATTGCAACTCTAGATTCTGAAAGACCAACCTTATTGATCTGACACACAAGTTTTTCTTCAGGTAAACTCGATATTATGTCGTAATGTCTGAGAACATCTTTTGATGAATAACATATTGTTAACCATGTGGTTCGTATATCGCGATCAATTGCATTAATGAATTGAGGGGCTCTCTCCCCAATATTCTCAACGGTTACTCCTGCATCTTTTAAAACATCTTCGGGAGTTGATGCAATAATATTCTGGGAATAACAACGCATTGTGCTTTCAGTAAGCTGCGCTCCATCAATACCTGAAGTGCCGGAGGTAAATTGAGAATCAACTAAACCCTCTGCTAAATCTGACATAAATGTATCAGGTTCTAAAATCGTGGGAGGAGGCACATCGTTAATAAACTCTGTCTTTGATTCATCATCTTTTAATGACAATGAATCATCTTTATCATTTGAACATGAGCTAATAAGTAGTACAAACAGAATTAAGAAAGAATATTTAAAAATCATAATTTACTAATTGTACATTATATTTTTAGTAACCAAAGATTTCGGCATACCCGCCATCATCTTCAGGAAGACTCTGGTACGCAAGCTTCATAGCCGCTTGTGCTTCTTCAGCTGCAGCATCAGCCACATGCATTGTAGAAGGGTTTTCTTTATTATATATTTCACACTCGCCTGATGTTACATCTGCACACATCTTCTCAGCAACTTCGTGTGAGATCTCAACAATTCCTTCAGAGCAGGGGCCTCTACCAGATCCATTAGTATCTAAATTCGACCAACCTCTTATTATAGCCTGTGAACATGCAGCAACTAATGTCGCATCATTTGAACCTACAAGTGGGTGACCAGTAAACATTCCAGGGTCGTCAGCAAGATATCGGGCCCATGCAACAGAAACTAGGTCTACGGAAGAATGGTACCTTAGCATTTCAGGCCATGTGTCTGTTATACAAAAGCTATAACTTTGAGTATCAGAAACAATATAGCCACCAGATACGCCTACTCCGCAGTCGCCAACATAAGCAGCAGAACCCTCTGGCAAATTGAAATTAAGACTTGTAATTTCATTTAAACTACTTGGATCAATCTGTGCTTTAACCCCATTCGCTGGGTTATATGATGCAGCAGGAGCCGCAGGCACTTGAGCCGCAGGAGCCTGAGCCGCAGGAGCCTGAGCCGCAGGAGCCTGAGCCTGAGCAGCAGGAGCCTGAGCAGCAGGAGCCTGAGCAGCAGGAGCCTGAGCAGCAGGAGCCGCAGGCACTTGAGCCGCAGGAGCCTGAGCCGCAGGAGCCTGAGCAGCAGGAGCCACAGGCTGCGTAACCGTATAGGCGTTAGGGTCAAAATTCCCATTATTATATGCAGGTGAAAGAACAGTTTCAGGAACTTCTACCACAGGCGATGTGTAGTAGTACGAATGAACATACTGAGCATTATGGTTTACAGCACTAGACTCAGGGACATAAGCCCCGGAAGAACTAAATGGGTAATCACTACCAGAAGCAGAAGCAGAAGCAGAGCTATCAGACTCAGGGACATAAGCCCCAGAAGAACTAAATGGGTAATCACTACCAGAAGCACTAGCAGACGAATCAGACTCAGGAGCTACATAACCATATGAATACACATACTCAGAGTTAGCACCAGAAGCACTAGAATTATAAGAAGCAGAAGCAGTATCTGGGACATCCCAAGCATCCCAAACAGAAGGATCAACGTCAAGGCCCGCTATCTGCCCCGATGCTGTGGAACTAGAGCCCGCAAGAATAGCCATAATCGCTACAATACTTATTATCGGTTTCAATTTATTCATTTTCCGCCCTTTAAGAGGTTTACCTTGATTAACCATACCAGCCATCACCATGATTCTACAGTCAGCAGGGTTACAGAAAGTTTACAATAAGAAAACGCAAGTTTATAAACTAGTTCCTTCTAATAATTTGACAAATTTTTCAGCATTAATAATTGGTATATCTAATTCTTCAGCTTTAGCCACCTTTGAAGCACCCGGATTCTCCCCTAGCACCAAATAATCAGTTTTCTTAGAAACAGATCCTGGGCTTTTACCACCACGATCTTTTACAGCTGAAATAGCTTCTGTACGACTGAAACCTGGAACAGTTCCCGAAACAACAATCGTTTTGCCTTTCAGATTCTGAGGAACTTGATTTACCTCAGGCCCTTCTAAATTGAGACCTGCATTTCTAAGCTTAGAAACTAACATTTTTGAATAATCATTACTGAAATAGTCAACAACACTCTGAGCAATTGTAGGACCAACCCCTTCGATCGCAGATATCTCATCGAAGCTAGCTGCAATAATATTATCCAGATCTCCAAGATTCTTTGTAATCAACTCTGCCCCACCAGGACCCAAATGCCTTATACCCAAACCAACTAACAACCTTGCAAGTGGACGATTTTTTGAATCCTTAATCCCCTGCTTAAGATTACTGACAGAAAGATCTCCAAACCCTTCTAATTTATGAACCCGCTCCCAGTCGAGATTATAGATATCGCCAACATCTGCTATTAAATCTTGTTCAATAAAAAGGGCTACTGTGCTTTCACCAAACCCTTCTATGTCTAGCCCCACCTTAGAAGTAAAGTAAGAGATACGACCCTGTAGTTGGGCAGGGCAAGCAAAGTTGAAACAAAAAATATGTGATTCACCTTCAGGTCTAACCAATGGCGTTTCACATGATGGACAAGCTTTTGGAAATTTCCAAGCTTTGGAATCTTTCACACGATTCTTTAGAACAGGTCTTAGTACCTCTGGGATAACATCGCCAGCTTTGCGAATAACCACAGTATCGCCGGGTCTGACATCTTTGATTCTTACTTGATCTTCGTTGTGCAAAGTTGCCATTCCAACAGTAGAACCACCCACAAATATGGGTTCAAGAATTGCAAACGGGGTTGCTTTGCCAGTTCTACCAATCGATACATGAATATCGTTTAGTAGAGTTGACTTCTCTTCTGGTGGGAATTTGTATGCGTTAGCCCAACGGGGGGCTCTGATTGTTGCCCCAAGGTTCTGTTGCATTTCAAATGAATCTACTTTGATTACAGCACCGTCAATCTCATAATCAATATCATGTCTCCGATTAAGCCAATCATCGGTGTAAGCGAATACTGCTTTCAAACCTTTTACTGATTTTCTGTTTGAATTAACAGGCAAACCAAGTTCGTGAAACCACTCCAACGATTCACTATGGGCAGCCAGCTTTGGTCCGCCTTCGACAACTCCAAGTTGATATGACCAGAAAGCTAAATCTCGGGTCGCTGTCACTGCTGGATCTTTTTGCCTGAGGCTTCCAGCTGCTGTGTTTCTAGGGTTTGCATATTTTGCTAAGCCAGCTTTTAGTTGAGCTTCATTCAACTTATCAAAAGCTGTTATAGGCATATAAACTTCGCCACGCACCTCTAAAACATCTGGAGCTTTGCCTTCTAGCTTGTGCGGTATCAGAGAGATTGTTTTTACATTGTCTGTGATATCTTCGCCAACTTTTCCATTTCCTCTAGTTGCGGCTTGAACAAGTACTCCTTTTTCATATCTTAAAGAACATGCAACTCCATCAATTTTTAGCTCACAAGCGTAATCAATCATCTCTGGATCTATTTCTGCTTCTAAACCTTTGCAAACTCTAAGAGCCCAAGCTGTCAACTCTTCATAATCAAAAGATTTATCTAAACTCATCATTGGCATCTGGTGAGTTACTGGAGAAAACGCGTTTGAGATATGAGCGCCCACACCCAAAGCAGGTGAGTCAGGTAGAACTAGGTGTGGATTATCAGCCTCTAGTTTTTCTAACTGAATAAGCAGCTGATCGAATTCAGCATCCGAAATCTGTGGTGAATCTTGTGTGTGATACAAGTCGTTGTGAAAATTTATTTCCGATACCAGTTTCAGCATAAGTTCTGAAATTTCTTGATCTCCCATGGTTTTAGATGATAGCCGAACTCGCTGCCCATATTTGAAATGAGCTGAGTTGTTTTAGATAGAAATCAAGGCACAATATTTATAGTGAATTATAAATCAATTCTCAAATGGGGATCAGCTACATTATGGGTTGCTCTTGGATTTGCTACCTTAAATGTGATACCAGAGTTTGTCTCGCAAGGCCAAAAACCTGGGTCTTTGATAGCCGAGGTTCTGGTCTGGCTATTTTGGCTGGCAATCTTTGCAGGACTACTAGTTCCAACAACCCTAACACTGACAACAACAAGAATTTTTGGTCCAGCATACTTAATACTTCTTACATCAATAACATTCACTTACGGTACAGATGCAACAAAGTTAATAGTTTGTATATTGTGCGCATTTTCAGTAATCATATTTTCTTCAGCAAAATTTGGGGACATTATGATTAATGGCTCTGCATATGGTTCAGAGCGTAGGATTGCTTTAAAAACCCCAACAATGCTGCTATTCACTTGGCTATTTTTTGCTTGGATTATTTGTTGTATATTAATTTCATTTGCCATTTGGAAATTGAATGAGAACCAGCTGTTGGGATACATTGCATCTGTTTCATCTGTGGTCGTTTCTTACATTGCGTATAAAGTTTTGCATCAGTTCTCTAAAAGGTGGCTGGTGTTTGTTCCTGCTGGGTTTGTTATTCACGATCATTTTTTATTAAAGAACTCTGTACTGTTTAGAAGAAACCAACTCGAATACTTAACAACTTCTAGCAAAGAAACAGTCGACATCGAAACGCTCGACCTTACAGGTGGAACAACGGGACTAACTTCAAGTTTACGCACAAAAGAAAAAGTAATTGTAGATGTTAAGAACTCAAGTGAACCAGAAGAAATTGAAAGCGTAACATTTGCGCCAAGCCTGCCTGGAGAAGTTCTACGAGAAGCAAGAGCTAGAGGTATTAAAACCCAGCTTTAATTCAAATACTATTCATAAACGAAATAAGATCCTGCAACTACACTTCGTTCCGTGCAGGATGACAAGTTTTGTAGTGCTCCATGCTAGATGACAGATAATAAAACACCTAGTCATGTCATCCTGCGATATTCAAAGCTTATTGCTTGCAAGCAAGCTCAGGATCTCAAATCCAAAGAAAAAAAGTTTTATGACCTAGGTGCTGAGGCTTTAGCTAATCGATCTAAAACTGCTTCTAAAATTTCACCCTCGGTTGGTGGAACAATATAGATTGTTTCCAAACCACGACTATCAGCTTCTCGTAACACTGCATAAATGCTACGGGCGTATCCGCTTGCATTATTTGGCATGGTCCATGAAGTAACACCCTCAACGCTCACTGGCCCAACAAGACCAGAATTAGGTTCAAACACAAAATCAGGATTCAAAATCTCATCTTCTGTAGTCAAAATGACTTTAGCTCTAGGAGCATAATGTGAACGCATCATTCCTGGAGCCCTAGACTCTCCTTCAGTTCCGTCAATAACTTGAGTGCTAAGAATAGATTCAATAGCTTCCTTACTGACCCCACCATGACGCAAAATCGTTGGTTCATTAACTAAATCGATAATTGTTGATTCAACACCAACAGTACATTTTCCGCCATCTAAAACAAACGAAACATCATCGCCCAAATCACCAGAAACATGATCAGCCGATGTAGGACTGACCCCACCGAACTTATTTGCAGATGGCCCAGCAACACCACCATCAAAGCTCTCCAACATTTTCAGGGTTAATTCATGGTCGGGAACCCGTAACGCAATAGTAGTCATGGCGCCTACAACTTCGTCAGCCACTTTACCGTTGCGTTGCAAAATAATAGTTAAAGCTCCAGGCCAAAAAGCTTCAGCCAATAACATTGCAGCTTCTGGAACTTCTCTAACCCAAAAAACCAAATCATCTTTTGACTTAATGTGCACAATCAAAGGGTGATCTGTAGGACGACCCTTAATTTCATAAATCTTTGCTATAGCTTCAGAATTCGTAGCATCAGCACCCAAGCCGTAAACTGTTTCAGTTGGGAAACCAATAACTTCGCCTGCTCTTAAAGCATTAACTGCTTTTTCTATTTGTTCTAATTCGTCTGCATCAGTCATCGACAAGCTCTAATTCTTCTCGTACTTGAGCAGAGGCCAAAGCACCACCAACAACATCGTCACCAACAAAGAAAACAATTGATTGACCAGCAGCAACTTTGGGCTGGGATTCATTCCAATTAATAATGTAGTTGTCATTGCTTGCAATTAATCTACCCGCACGTGATTTACCATGAGCTGCACATTGAATTAACAAACCATCAGTTACTTCTTCGTGCGACCATATAACGTCTGAAATTGGCTGGGAGCCAACTAGTAACTTTTCTTTAGCGCCGACGGTTATCGTAGAGTTTGGTTTATCTACATCGATTACATATCTTCTATCAGCATCGCCGCCCAGGTTTAAACCTCGTCGCTGACCAAGTGTGACGAGTTCCACTGAAGCCACCTCTCCTACTTGTTGGCCTTCTTCGTCAACTAATTTGGCAGGATTCAAAGATATTCTTTCGCCAAGAAACTTTTTTCTTCCTCCAACTGAATGGATGAAGCAAACATCTTGACTGTCTGGTTTGGTGGCAGTTCTCATACCTAATTCTTCCGCCATCTCACGAACACGAGTCTTAGTTATCTCGCCAACAGGAAGCAATAATCTCTGCAATTGGGACTGATCAAGCATATAGAGAACATAAGCCTGATCTTTTGCATCATCAGCGCCACGAGAAATTCTTTTAACTCCAGCAGTATCAACTACTTTAGCGTGATGGCCAGTAGCGATTAAATTAATCCCTAAAGCATCTGCACGTTTATAAAGTTTTGCAAATTTGATGTGACGGTTACATTCAACACATGGGTTAGGAGTTTTACCGTCTTGGTGATCTTGGATATATGGATCTACAACATGTTCTGTAAACTCTTCACCAAAATTAAAAACATGGTGTTCGATATCTAACAAGTTAGCCACACGCCTGGCATCTTGAACATCAGAGACGCTGCAACAACCAGAATCAGATTCGCCACCCCAAAGTTTCATGGTTACGCCAATAACCTCATAGCCTTGTTCCATTAACATTGCTGCAGCCACCGAAGAATCAACTCCGCCTGACATTGCTACTAAAACTCGTTCACTCATTTAACTTGACTTCCTTATTTGTGCCACTGATTTTGGTAACACATCCAGTACGACATCAACATCTTCATCTGTGGTTTGATAACCAAGAGAAAGACGCAACGACCCACCCGCCAACATTCTAGGATAGCCCATTGCAGCCAAGACATGACTGGGTTCTAAAGCACCGCTAGAACAAGAAGCAGCCGCAGATGCCATAATTCCATCATTTTCTAGCAAAAACAGTAGCGCTTCGCTTTCGATACCATCAAAACACAGATGAGAAATATTTGGTAATTTATTGGATCGCGAACCATTTAGAAGCCCAGATTCTGTTGTATTCTCAACTTTAGATAAAACTCCGTCACTGAGGCGATTACGCAACTTTTTTACTCTCTCAATTTCAAACAATTTTGATTCTTCTGTTAACTTAGCAGCTTCTGCTAAACCAATAATGCCAGCAACATTGTGAGTACCTGCACGTTTGCCTCTCTCTTGAGAACCACCTAGCTGCTGAGGAGCAAATTTAACCCCACGTTTTACAATCAGCGCACCCACCCCTTTAGGGCCACCAAATTTATGTGCACTAATTGAAACTAGATCGGCGATAGAACAAATTTCTTTTAGGTCCAACCAGCAATGGGCTTGAACAGCATCAACATGAAATTTAACATCGGGGTGCTGCTCTTTTAGAATTTCTGATATTTCAGAAACTGGTTGAATCACTCCTGTTTCATTATTTGCTGCCATAACAGAAAGGATAGAAATATCATCATCCAAGCCATTTACAGACTCTGGATTAACGAACCCTTCAGCATTAACACCAATAATCTGCCCACCAAGTTTTTCAACCGGATTTAGAACAGCATGATGCTCAATAGCGCTACAAGCCGGACGCCCTTTGTAGAATTCTGAAACTCCATTGATCGCCAAGTTGTCTGCTTCAGTGCCACCAGAAGTAAACACTATTTCACTGGGTTCTACACCCAATATGCCGGCAAGAAGTTCTTGAGCGTCATCAACTTGAGCCATAGCTGCACGAGCCATTTTGTGCGATCCTGAAGGATTACCAAAACCCGTAACCAGAGCAGGCATCATGGCTTCTAAAACCTCAGGCTTTAAAGGTGTTGTTGCTGCGTTGTCAAAGTAATGAACCACTTACGGCGATGTCCTTCTATTGTACATCGCCTCATTGTACCCGCTTCGCTCTAGCAACGCATAGCGTTGATAGCGTTTGCACGCAGCTCAAAAAATTTTCTTGTAAACCTGTCATTTGGGTACGGGAACTCGCGAACCCTTTGAGTTCCTCGCACATTTCTAAGGAACTCAGTGAAGAGTTCTAATTGCGAACCAAGCTAGGTTAATAATAAATAATCCAAGAATAAAGAGCCTTATATCTTTGGATTGTTTTTTTGTAAGAAATATAACAAGAACCCAAAAGAGAATTGCAACAGCCCATTGAGCATAAACAGCGTTATCTGTAGTTGGGAATATAACGTTAATAATCATCTACTAATATAAACTCAACCAAGCTACAAAATGTTCCCACAATCCAGAAAGCCATAATGCCAGGTATAAAAGTATCAGAAATAATAGATTGCACACCAACAGAGTTATGGGAATATATCCAAAATATAGACACCCACGTTGATTGGATGGCAGATGCTGAAAAAATAACGTTCACATCAAAGCAAACTCAAGGCACTGGCACAACGTTTGATTGCTTAACAAAAATAGGTCCGATCAAGCTAAACGACAAAATGACAATCACAAACTGGGTTGAGAATAAGTCTATGGGAGTAACACATGATGGACTAGTCAAAGGTGTCGGAGAATTCACGTTAATAGAATCAGGAGAAACCCAAACCGAATTTATTTGGGAAGAAAAGCTAGAATACCCAATATGGATGGGTGGCCCAATTGGAGCTTTTATTTCTAAACCAATCCTTAAATGGGTCTGGAACAGAAATTTAAAAAGACTTAAAGAAAAGTTTGAGTAGCCTTACCGTAGAACCTTGCAAAGGTGTCAGACCCCAATGAAAGGGTTCCAGCGTTCCATCCCCAAATGACAGATTTTCAGCAAAACCTTGCAAAGGTGTCAGACCCCAATGAAAGATGATGCTACATCAGAATTCGGTTCAACTATTGGGCCTTGCGTGCCCGCAAAATATGTTGCAGCAAACAGTCCTACACAAATTGCAATTGCAACCGCTGTCCAGGTGTGTTTTCCAAATGGGCTATTTGCGGTTCCCCCTGTCAATTTAGGTAAGAAGATGAGAACATAGGCTATTGACGCTCCACCGACCAGACCACCTAAATGTCCCCAGAATGAAATGCTAGGAACTAATAGTGGAAGACCAATATTTAAAGCAATGATAAATCCGAGAGAAGTTTGAAAAACATTGATACCTTTACTCCACAAGAAGATCGAGAGCCCCCCAATAAGACCAAGAACCGCACCAGAAGCTCCAATAGTAGGAGAGCTAAAGTTAAATAACAGGACAGCTAAAGCTCCTCCAAGCAGACCACCAAGATATATCAAACCAAATTTTAGTTTTCCGAGTGAAGGCTCAAGTGATTGACCAATCACATAAAGAGCGTACCCATTAAAACCGATATGCATGATACTTCTAAGATCATGAGCAAACGCAGAAGTAAAGATTCGCCACCACTGCCCATCTCTAACTTCGGGGCCAAACAATCTCATTTGATCTGTTACACCTCCAATACCGGTATCGGTTCTTTGGTAGAAATACGCTAAAACAATTGCCCCAAGTAAAGTAAATGTGAGCATCATCGATTCAGAAGAAGGACGACCTATCCCAACCTGAACTTTCTGAGAACCCGACTTTGAACAATCCGGACAATGAAACCCAACCGATGCGCTATTCATGCAACTTGGACAAATAGGCTTTTCACAACGTTGACATGACACCGCTGCTGATCTGTTGTTGTGTTTATAACAAACTGAACTTTCATCAACCATAAAATATGCACCTTTTAAGCAAAATATAGCTAAAGAAGCTATCAAAATATTACAACTTGTGTTACATGACATCGTAACCGACAAAACTTCGTCTACCCTATAGCCGTGAGGGAAAATTGCCCAGCGCGGGCGACTAAACTTTTTACAATAAGTTGTTTAGTTAAGAAACTTCTAGGAGAAAATAAGAAATGTTAAAAGAATTTAATGAATTTCTAAGAAAATTCAATGTAATACCATCTGCAATTGGTCTTGTACTTGCATTAGCGATTGTTCCTGTAATGGATGAACTTGTCAAAGTTATTATTGCAATAGTCGGCAAAATCGCTGGCAACGATAACCCAGGAGAAGTGCTAGAAACTATGTCTATCGGTGACATTCAAGTAGGTCTATTACTTTCTGCTGTAATCAGCTTCATCTTGATCGCATTTGTTGTGTTCATGATTGTTAAAGCACTTAACAAATCCGGACAGAAGACAACTCCTGCTCCAACTCCTGATCAAGCGTTATTGGCTGAAATTCGTGACGCTTTAAAGAAGTAATCACTTAACAAACTCTTGTCATTCTGCACCCCTGCTTGCAGGCCCTGCATGCAGGCCAGTTGCAGAATCTCAAGAATAAAATAGTTTATGAATGGGGTTGGACCACAAGGTCCGGCCCCATTTTTTTAATTCAGACAATAAATCCAAGACGTCTTACACCTTCAGCCCAAGGCATTACTTCTACATCATCGAATTTGATATTTCTATCCCCATCGTATAGACATACTGCTTTAGAATTTTTTATATCTTTAGAGAGATTTATAAGATTTTTTAACGATTCTTTTCGTATTTTTGAACCTGATTTAATTTCTATACAGATTGTTTGCTGGCCTGATCTTTCAACTATTAGATCGATCTCAGCACCATCCTTAGTTAGCAGATATGACAATTCGAATTGTTTGGTCTGATATTCTAAACCTGTCTTGATTTGATTTATTATAAAAGTTTCGAAAAGATCACCATAATATGAAGTTGATTCTTGAACTGTTGAATTCAATGATTTCTGCAATGATCTAGCAACACCTGTGTCAAACCAATAAAATTTAGGATTTTTCCTTTGCCTTTTTCTTATAGAACTGTGATAAGGCTCTAACCTAAATCCAAGTAAAGTATCTTCTAGTATTTCAAAATAGTTTCTAACATTAGAATAATCTGTGTTTATATCATCAGCTATTTTACTAGAATTGACAATCTTGCCGTGCATTTGGGCCGCTGTGTTTAAGAATCTACGAAAGGGAGGCAAGTTACGGACAATCTGCTCAGCAATAATCTCTTCTTGAACATAAGTTAAACAATAGGCTTCCAAAAAACCGATCTTGTCAATCGGATCATCGATTAAGCAGACTTCTGGTAGCGTACCCCAGTTTAGAGCAGATCTTAAGTTAAACGATTCCCCTATTTCAGAGAATAGCAAAGGATACATCTTATATATCGATGCCCGACCTGCTAACATGTTTGCAGATCCACGCTTCAGCTTTCTAGCACTTGAACCAGTAAGGGCAAACTTCGCCTTTTCTTTTTGAATCAAGGAATGCACTATGTTCAGAAGTTCGGGAACTCTTTGAATCTCATCAATAACAATAATTTTTTCTTTATCGATATGAGGCCTGATTATGGGTTCTAGTTTTTCAGGGTATGCCTGGAGTTCAGCGTAAAGTGATGGATCAAGTAAATCAACGAAAAAAGCTCTATCTGTTGAAAATATAGTTTCAAGATAGGTAGTCTTTCCAGTTGCTCTAGCTCCAAATAAGAAAAAACTACGTTTTCGTGAGACTTCCAAGCTTCTTTTGTACATAATCCTAAACTGTACGCCATTTTAGGATCGAAAGCAAATATTTTTAAAATGAATAGCACAGAACACAAGAACTAAATTCATAAAACACTACAAAAATAATCACTAATTGGGTTGGACCGCAAGGTCCGGCCCCATTTTTTATCTTGAAACTGCTTGAAATCGCTTCTGGTCAGGTGACAGACCCTTGGAAATCCCCAACGCTACACCATCAAATGAATGGGGTTCATTACTGTTAGTTATTGCCTTAGATAAGAACATTGCAGTCCATAATTTAAAGATTTGATCGAAACATGAAACCTTAGGTTCTTCAATAACGCCTTGTTTAAGATCTCCTGGTTCAATACCTCTGGTATATGCAATTACAGTATTAGATAAGTTTGAAAGATCTAGGTCTGATCTACGCTTTGGATCAGGTACAAGTGAAGTATCAATAAGTTTCACAAATTCTCTAACTTTAACTTCATCAAAATTACCGTTTGTGACTTCAGCAAGGTCGGGCAACTTTATTATGATAAATTTCTGTGTACCAAATTTATCTAAACCAAAAAATGGCACGAATTCTGAATTTTTTTCTAATAGTTTTTTCAAACCATTGTCACCAACATTTGCAAATGGTTCACTCTCAATAATTTCAAAGTCATTTAAAGTCTTTTTCTCTTCCTCTGTAAGCTCGCTGGAGTCGGCGACGAATTGCATTGTGGTCTGAAGCTCTTCGGCAATCAGGTCATCCGAATCAATCATGTCTCCGTAGACGGCAGTCAGCAGACTCACACAATTTCGATACCAGGCCGCTGAATCTTTGTCGACCAGAAACTGGTCAGGGTGATGCGTAACGCTTCGCAAAATCTGTTTTGGGATGGCGAATGTTTTTTCCTGATCGTTTCGCGCATTCAAAATC
>ENA-ORXT01001479-ORXT01001479.1-marine-metagenome-genome-assembly--contig:-NODE-1479-length-31471-cov-14.962572_pt1 | contig 31471 bp, 30 predicted proteins | sample MGYA00237868_ERZ511482 | MGnify/ENA metagenome assembly ERZ511482 | reverse complement strand
GTCGTTCACCAGCGTGACGCTATTTTGATTCGAGCATAAAGATGGTTTAAGAGTCGGAATTTGAGCGTCCTTCTTTGGGCGTTTATTGCCTCAGAGAGTGCTGAATCTCAAACATTACCAGAGGCTGTTTTAGAGCGATTTTAGGACGCTCGTTATCGGCTGATGCAAGGTTAAAAAATCTAAGATAGCTTTACAACTAATTTCAATCTAATCGCCAAATATGTCGGTCGATTTTCGTTCTGTGCTCAGCTTGTTTCAGTAGTTTCTTGGATTGTGGTTTTAGATATTTCGCTATTCCGTGAACCTCCCTATTCACGAGGCCTTCTAAAACACCAATGGTCATCAGGTTTTGAAGGTCGAAATTATCGATTTGAGCGTTACACTCAATATAATCCGCAACCCTTCTTAGGATGCAATCGTTGTTTTTATGATCTTCAACAAAGGCGTTAAAGTAGTCTTCAAAAAATATGTATGATCCAATGCCACTCGCTTCTGTCAGAGTTTCAATCCCATAGAATTCTAGGAGCTCTGGAAATGCGTCTAAGCACTGCTTATCAATTTCCTGCATAAATTTTTCAAATTCTTAAAAATATATTTTCAACTTCAGCTAAACTATAACCTGAACTTTGCCTTTTGGACAGACATTGACGAGAGGCCGTTTTTGGGCGACAACGGCCTCTGGCGTCATCGGCAATCCCAAACATTACCAGCGGCTGTTATGGAGCGATTTTAAGCCGCTCAGATTTTAACGAAAAGTCCCAATGAGGAGGCGAACTGAGAATTTTACATTTCATGCCTCCAATGCAATCACATCGTAAAAGCTCGCGCGCAAAGGTTTTGAAATGAATCAAGATACCAAGGAAGCTTTTGAGTTGATTTCAAAAAGCCTCGAGCAATTTGAAAAAAACCACCTTGAGAACACGAGGCTAAATGTTCCGGCTATAAAGTTCCATCGCGATATTGCCGTATTGTTTGGTTTTACGGAGATAGAGGCTCGACTTGTCGAAATTTTGAAACATAAAAATATGTCTCATAGCTTAAAGAATTCGTTTCACAATTTTTCGAACTCTGAGGTGCAGCGCCTCAAGGCTAAGCCATTAAGTTTGACACCCTATAGATTACTACAAGAAAGGTACCCAGTATTTTCGACAAAATATGCCAAATTGGTCGTTGGACAACAGGGAGAAATCTGGAGTGAGGTTTGTTTGTCGGGCCGATTCGATGAAGCTTTAAATATTGCTTTAGGTGAAAAAGATGATTTGGCGACCGCTTGTGTCATTAACTCTATAGCGGTTTTAGGATCACCAGAATTGGCTTCAAAATTGGGGGCATCTTACTTGTCCGAAAGCAGACAGAAGGACGCAAATATGGTGTTCGCGATTGAGTTTAGCCGCGCTAAAAACGAAACGGGTAAAAAGGAGACCATCCAAAAACTTCTACAGGATAAGCTTTTTTATGAATGGGAGGCCGGTCAATTGGCCTTGGGGATCAGCGACAAGGTTCCATGGGCCGGATATCCATATCCAGACTACTAGAGTCGACCTTGATGTTATGATTAACCCAACGCGAGCGGCCGTTTTTGGGCGTTTATTGCCGCTGAGCTAACGTCCCCTAAGAGGATAATCGTCGCATTGGGTAATCACAGCTGGATTTCTGCTTTTGCCTCCATAAACAGAACGCCCTACTTTTAAAATTATCCCACAACCGACACTGCAAAGGCATATTCCAGCGCGGCTTCTTTGAGGCTATCGTAACGCCCGCTCTCACCTTGGTGGCCAGCTTCCATGTTTGTTTTCATCAGGATGGGCGCGTCGGCGGTTTGGTGTTCGCGTAGGGTTGCGGCCCATTTCGCGGGCTCCCAATATGTGACGCGCGGATCGGTCAGGCCTGCGGTAATCAAGACAGGCGGGTAGGCGGCTTCGGTCACATTTTCATAGGGGCTATATGTGAGGATGCGGTCATAGTCGTCGGCGCTCTCGAGCGGGTTACCCCATTCCGGCCATTCGGGCGGCGTGAGGGGGAGGGTGTCGTCGCTCATCGTGTTCAGCACATCGACAAATGGCACAGCGGCTATCACGCCGCCAAAGAGTTCCGGGTCGATATTGAGCGCGGCGCCGACGAGCATGCCGCCGGCGGAGCCGCCATGGGACACGATACGCCCACGCGCGGTGTAATGACGCGAAACCAATGCGTTTCCGACATCAACGAAATCAGTGAAGGTATTGATTTTTTTGTCTAATTTTCCATCTAAATACCATTGATATCCTTTTGCCATGCCGCCGCGCACATGGGCAATGGCGTAAACAAAGCCGCGGTCAACGAGGGAGAGGATGGAGGTGCGAAAGCCTGCGGGGATAGTGATGCCGTAGGAGCCGTATCCGTACAGCAGGAGCGGCGCGCTTCCGTCAACGGGCGTCTCTTCGCGGCGCAGCAGTGTGACTGGAATGTCCGTCCCGTCCCGCGCCGGGAGATTTAGGCGCTCGGTCACATAGTCATCCGGCGTGTGTCCGGACGGCACGGCCTGTGTTTTCCTCAGGTCCCGCTCCCGCGTATCCATGTTGTAATCAATGACCTGCCGCGGCGTCGTCGGGGAGGCGTAAACAAAGCGCATCAGGTCGGTTGCGTATTCGTTCCCGCCCGTGAGGCCCAGCCCGTAAGCCTGTTCGTCAAATGCAATCTCGTGCTGCTCGCCGCTGCGCATATCTCTTATGACAATTTTTGGTAGCGCGTTTTCGCGCACGAGCCAGACGAGGTGATTGGCATAAGCCAGCACGCCGAGAATGAGCGTGCCTGATGTGTGCGGAATAAATTCTTCCCATTTATGGCTCTCGGTCTTGCCTCCAATTTTGCAGCGCATGATTTTGGAATCTGTCGCGCCGCCCTCGTTGGTCTCGATATAAAAATAGCCGCCTTGTTCGTGCAGGCTATATTCGCGGCCGTCCTCGCGCGGGGAGAAACAGGCCGGGGCCGTTTTGGGCGTCTCTGCCGCGACGAGCCAAAGTTCGGTGGTTGTGTGGTTGTGCGCGCTGATGAAAATATAATCGCCGCTATCGGATTCGGACACGCCGACGAAAAAGCCAGGATCGGATTCCTCGTAAATTTTGACGGGTGTGTCATTTACGTCGTGGGCGTTTTTGCGGAAGACCGCATAGGGCCGCTGGTTCTCGTCGCGCTCTGTCCAGAACAAAGTCTGGCTGTCCGCCGCCCATTCAACGCCGCCCGCGCTTTTGGTGATACCCGTGGTTTGGGTTTTGTCCAACGGGGCCGTTATGGGCTTAATGAAAACTTCGTAGCTCTCGCTGCCTTGGCGGTCGACGCTGTAGGCGAGCCAGTTATGGTCGCGGCTGTGCGTGGTCGCGCCTAGATCGAAATAGCCGTCTTGCTGCTTGGCGAGTGCGTCCGCGTCGAGGATAATTTCCTCCGGGCCGATTTCGGCCTTTGTCGCGGGATCAATCGGGATGCGGATATAAATACCGTGCTGGTCGCCTTTACGGTAGCGGTGCGAATAGGCAAAGGGTCCGTCCGGGTCGGGCACGTCCGCCTCTTCAGGTTCGAGCCGTCCCTTCATTTCCTCAAATATCTCGTCTTTCAATGCGGTCAGGTCCGCTGTCACCGCGCCGACATAGGCGTTCTCGGCCTCAAGATGGGCTTTGATATCCGCTTGAAGTGTTTTAGGCTTGGCCATGACCTCGCGCCAGTTATCATCGCGCATCCAGGCGTAATCATCAGTGCGCGAGCGACCGACTTGCTCAGTCGTGACGGGGCGTTTTTCCGGGGCAGGGGCGACAGCAGAGAGAGTGAGTTTGGGAGACATAATATGGACTTCACAATTAGAGGACATCAGGGTTTGGGCATTCATGCCCGCAAGGGCCGCGCAGGACAAGCGAGCAGGCGCATATTTTGCCGGTTATTCGCAGGGCTCACGGCTTCTGTGCTCATGACCAGTGCTGCAATGGCCCAAAATTCTTTGCAAACAGACTGGCAACAGATGATTGACGAGACCCGTAGCACCGCAAAGCTAGTGGGCTTTGGCGGGGCGGTGATGATTGACGGAGAAATAGTGGCGCGGGGCGCGAGCGGGCTGCAGCGTAAGGGCAGCAAAATCCCTATCACCACTGCGAACAAATGGCATGTCGGGTCTATTACGAAATCAATGACCGCAACGATGATTGCAAGGCTGGTTGAGGCGGGACACATGAGCTGGACCGATACGCCCACAGATATATTTCCAGACATGGCGATTGACGCGGGCTGGGGCGAGGTCACGCTTGAGCATCTCTTAACGCACACCTCGGGAGCAGGGCCTAATATTCCGTTGCTCGATAATATGCGCTGGCCCGAAACGGTCGCGGATTTACGCGCCGCGCGCCTGAACGTGGTTTCAAATGCGCTGTCCTCTGCGCCGAAAAGCGCACCGGGAGCGCAGATGACTTATTCTAATCTTGGATACACGATCGCCGGGGTTATGGCGGAGCACGCTACGGGTCAGTCGTGGGAGGCGTTAATGCGGGCGCAGGTCTTTAAACCCTTAGGGCTGACAAGCGCGGGTTTCGGAGCGCCCATAGGCACGGATGACAAGTCTGAGCCTTGGGGGCACATTAAGCTGATGATTTTCAAACTTAAAGTGAATCCGGATGAAAAGCCTGACAACTCCCCGATTATGGGACCTGCGGGGACTGTTCACATGTCCGCTGATGATATGTTGGCCTTTGGCAATGCGCATTTGCAAGGGATGAAGGGGCAGTCGGATTATCTAACAGCCGAGACCTTTCAGAAGCTCCATACGCCTCGTTTACAGGACTATGCCTTTGGCTGGGTGGAACGTGAAAACCGTGATTGGGCCGGCGGGCCTCTAAGCTGGCATAATGGCACTAACAAGATGTGGTACGGCTTCCTCGCGCTAGCGCCAGCTAAAAATATGGTGATTTTTACAGGCACAAATGATGGCGCGGGGGTTAAGGCGGAGGGCGAAATCGTCAAAGCTTTGTCTGAATATGTCGCCAAAATCGACTAACTTTCCTCGGGTTTGGTCACGCTTGGTTAACAATCCATGACTAGGCTACGCCTACGAACCCAATTATCAGGGTCATTGAGGAATACCGCATGAGCGCTGAACAGGCCCTTCAAATTACAGAACCCGCACCCGACGCGCTGGACACGCCCGAGATTGACGCCGGCGAAATTCCGCAGGATTTGGACACGCGCCGCGCGCTGGCTAAGCGTTTGGCCGATGTGATTTGTATTCCGGCGAGTTCCATTACGCCGCAAGAGCGCCATATGGCCGGGGATATTTTGGTTGAGCTGTTGCGCGATACGGATATTGAACTGCGCGAATCTGTGGCGCGCCGCTTGGTGATGTTGAACGAAGCGCCGCGGACTATTCTGATTATGCTCGCGACAGACGACATCCGCGTCGCAAAACATGTCCTCGAGAAAAGCAAAAGCCTGACGGATAGCGACCTCATCCGCATTGCCAAAAGAGTCTCGATGGAGCACCGCGTGGTGTTGGCCTCGCGCCGTCATGTCTCTGATGCTGTGGTCGATATCATGGTGCAGTTCCTCGAAGAACCGGTTGTTCTCCGGCTGCTACGTAATAAAGGCGCTCATTTCTCTGAAACCGCCATCCAGCGTATTTTGACGATTTCCCGCAGTGTCCCGAGCTTTGTGGAGCCGATGGTCAGGCGCGATGAGCTGCGTCCGTCTCACGGGCTTACGATGTTCTGGTGGGCAGATACGCCGACCCGCCGAAAAATCCTGCACCGTTTCGCGGTCACGCGGTCTATTTTGCAAAACACATGTTTCGATCTTTACCCGCGCGCAGCCAAAGACGGCTGGAACGATGCGGGCGTGCGTAAGGCTCTACAATTCATCGAGCGCCGTCAACGCAACCGCGCCGCGATTGAGCGCAGTAAGTTCGACAGCTTGGAGGCTGCCATAGACTCGGCCGAGCTCGCGGGCTTGACCCGTGAATATATTCAGGAAATTTCCTACATGGCCGGCATTAAACCGGCCACAGGCGCGCAAATTATGACAGACAAGACCGGCGAAGCGATGGCTGTCCTGTGCAAAGCGCCCGGTTTGAAGCGGGAATACCTCCTGAAACTCTGGCGCGCGGCTAAAAAGCCTGAAGTCGATGCGAACGGCGAAGATCATCCTCAGCTCAAAGCGGTGATGCGGACATATGACGAAATTTCTACGGACAAGGCGCAAACTGTCCTGCGCTATTGGAACTGGTCCCTGACCAGCTCGCTCAACCCCGAAGTCTTGGAGCATATTAAGCGCAAAGTTATCCCGCGCGAAGACGAGCACGGCGCGGCGGCGATTACGGCGGCCTTAGTATTTGGGCACAATCCAGGCTAGCTGGGCCGTCTTTCCCTTAATTGGGAACATCCACAAAAAAATTCCCCCTTTTCCCGTTTCCTCTTGGCCATTACAGCAGGGGATTGTATGACTCGTGTAAATTGATCAATGACGCGAGGCTCTGTACCTTTGCGCAAGGTGATGAGAGGGACGTGCCATGCTAAGATATGCATTTATGTTAACGCTCGCCCTCGTGGTGTATTGGGTGATTATGTCGGGTATCTATACGCCGATGATCATCGCCTTTGGCGTGATTTCGATCGTGCTGGTGCTTTTGCTGACGGCGCGAATGAAAATCCTCGATTCTGAAACCGTGCCCTATCATCATATCCCCAAAACACTCTCCTATTATGTCTGGCTGTTTGGAGAGATTGTGAAAGCGAATGTGCAGGTCGTGCGCGCCGTACTCTCGCCAAACCTCGAAGTCTCGCCAACCCTTGTCCGTATTCCCTCCCCCCAAACCACCGAAGTCGGGAAGACCGTTTTCGCCAATTCAATTACCCTCACGCCCGGCACGGTCAGTATGGAAATGGAAGACGGCACGATATTAGTTCACGCCCTGCTGTCTGAAATGGCGAACCCGGATGATTTTGCCGAAATGGGCGAGCGCGCGGCATGGTCGGTGGGCGAAGACATATTAAGCACCGAGAATGTGTCACACACTATGTCACAGAGTGAGTCCGAGTGATGGAACATGTCATGGCTTACTTTAACCTCGGCGCCGCGTTCTTCCTGCTCGTCTCTATGGTGATGATGCTCGGGCGGCTCCTCGGCGGGCCAACGGTGTATGACCGGATTTTAGCGGTCAACAGTTTCGGAACCAAGACGGTTTTGTTTCTCTGTCTATTCTGTTTCGTGATTGACCGCCCGGACGGGCTCGATATTGCCATCCTTTATTCTTTGATGAACTTCATCGCGACGATCGCCGTGCTTAAATTTTTTCGCTACCAAGCTCTCGATGTCTCCCTCGAGACCGCGCACATTACCAAGCCGAATGAGGACGCATCATGATCCTCGCCCTCGTCATGGCCGCCGCTGAAACCGCGCCGCATGCGGAAAGTGCAGGGCTTCCAATTGGGGCGATTCTGAGCGTCTTGCGCATGGTCGTCGTCGTCATTTTTGTTGTGGCAGGCTTGTTCTTCGTGCTGGCGGGGACGCTGGGCGTTTTGCGCCTCCCTGACTTTTACACGCGCATGCATGCCGCCGGGATTACGGATACGCTCGGGGCTGAACTCATCCTCTTTGGCTTAATCGTGCAAAGCGGTTTCACGCAGACAAGTGCCAAGCTTGGCCTCGTCGCGTTCTTCCTCTTGCTGACATCACCAACAGCGACCCATGCTGTCGCCAATGCGGCCCATCAAGCGGGACTTAAGCCATTGACGGGACGCTACAAAGCGCCGTCACTGGATGACATTTTGGACACGGCTCCTGAAGACGAGGCGCACTGATGGTCCCGACGCTTATTCTTGATATCGGTTTGATGACCATTTTAGTTGTTGTCGCTTTTGCTATTGTCCGCCTGCGGTCTCTGTTTGCGATTGTCATGCTGCAAGGCGTTTATAGTCTTGTTTGCGCCGCGTGGTTTGTCTCGCTCGACGCCGTAGATGTGGCCTTCACCGAAGCCGCCGTAGGGGCAGGGGTGTCCACCGTTTTGATGCTCGCCGCTATGCTCTTGGTTGATCGGAAATCCAAACCTGTCCCCGTGTCCAAACAAATCGCGCCGCTACTTATTGTCATCGTGGCAGGCCTCGCCATGTTCATGTCTATTCCCGATATGCCCGCCTACGGCGACGGAAACTCACCGGCTAACTCCTATGTCGGCGCGGATTATCTCGAAAGCGCCGGGCCGGACACCCACATTCCCAACGTAGTTACCGTCGTCCTCGCCAGCTACCGGGGCTATGATACATTCGGCGAGGTCGTTGTGATTTTCGCGGCGGGTCTCGGCGTGCTTTTACTCCTGGGCCTGAACGGAAATGCGGGCGGCTGGAAAGCGCAGCCAAATGGACAACGTATATCGGCCCCGTCCGCGCCTTTCGCTCATAGGGATAGGCCGCGTACGCCGGTCCAAGACACGGCGGCGAGGGCCACTGCTGTGCGCCGTGAAGTCGAAGCAGCCTCGGATGTTCAGCCCGAGAGTTTTACCGCGCCCCAACCGGAGCCGATGCCTGATCCTGTGCCTGATCCCATGCCAGAGCCGATAACAAAATATATACCGCAGCCTGTGGTCAATAAACCTGCCGTGTCAGCCCCTGTCGTGAAGAAGAAAGCAGCGGCTAAGAAAGCGCCAGCTAAGAAAAAATCGCCTCCGAAAAAGCCAGTGCCTAAGAAACCTGCGGCCAAGAAACCTGCCGTTAAAAAAGTAACGACCAAGAAAACAACGACCAAGAAATTGGCGGCGAAGGCCCCCGCTAAGCGCGGCCCAGGGCGTCCGCGCAAAACGGCGGCTGCGCCTGTGAAAAAAGCGGGGCCTAAGAAGACGGCTGCAAAGAAAACAGTTGCAAAGAAAACAGCTGCGAAAAAACCTGCTGCAAAACGCGGCCCCGGTCGTCCCCGTAAAACGGCTGTAAAAAAGCCGCCTACCAAAAAGTCACCTACCAAAAAGCCTGTGGCTAAAAAATCAACGGTTAAGAAGGGAACGCGCTCATGAGCCCTCATGTTATTCTGCGCGTGGTCAGTAAATTCCTGATCCCGCTTATCGCGCTCTTTGCGTTCTATGTTCAGTTCCACGGAGACTTTGGTCCCGGCGGTGGTTTCCAAGCCGGTGTTATTCTCGCGGCATCAGTCATTCTGTATGCGCTGATTTTTGGCCTCGATGCGGCGAAGAAAGCCATCCCGCCAAGCTGGGTGCGCATTGGCATGACCGCAGGCGTTTTAATTTACGGCGGGACTGGCGTGCTCACCTGGATTCTTGGCGAAAATTTCCTGGGATATAATGTGCTGGCCCATGACGCCGCGCATGGACAGCATTACGGCATTCTGGCCGTCGAACTTGGCGTATTTGTGACCGTGACCAGTGTCATGCTCGCCATTTTTTATGCGTTCGGCTCGCGCCAACCAGACCTTACGGATGAGGACTGGTAGATGCTGACATCGTTTTTTGAGCATTACAATTACATGGTCGTCATCGTCTTGATGATGACAGGGCTTTACGTTGTTTTTGCGTCGCGCAATCTGGTCAAGAAATTGGTCGGCCTGTCCGTATTCCAGACCTCAGTATTCTTGCTCTATATTACGGTTGGTAAAGTTAAAGGCGGGCAGCCGCCCATCCTCGTCGATGACCATGCCTCCACATCTGAAATCGTTAAGCTCGCGGCGGCAGGCGGCGACGTAGCCACGCACTCAAGCGATGTCATTTATTCTAATCCGTTGCCGCACGTGCTTATCCTGACCGCGATTGTGGTTGGGGTCGCGACCCTCGCCATTGGTCTCGCACTTGTTGTCCGTATTCGCGAAGTTTACGGCACAGTCGAAGAAGGCGAAATTGACGCCATTGATTACCGCTATAATCTCGAAGGGACAGAGTCCTGATGGATGTTCTGGCGATTTTCCCGGAGTGGTTAATTACCCACGGGGCCGCCCTCATGGTGGTCTTGCCCTTAATGATGGGCGCGCTGTGCGCTGTCCTGCCCAATGAACGCCTCGCATGGTTACTCGTGATGATTGTCACATTGATTTGCGCGGTCACAGGCCTCGGCGTTTTGCTGACCATAATGGGCGGCGACTCGATGAGCTACGCCATGGGGGGATGGGATCCGCCGAAAGGAATCGCGCTGGAAATTGACGGCCTTAGCGCCCCGGTCATGCTGCTGATTTCCGTCATGGCGGTGCTGTGTAGTATTTACGCTTTGCCCGCGACAATTGCCGAGGTCGAGCCGCGCAAACGCGCGCCGTTCTACGCCGCTTTCCTCGTTTGTTTTGCTGGACTTCTGGGCATGGTCGCGACAGGCGACGCGTTTAACGTCTTCGTCTTCCTCGAAGTCTCCTCCATCTCGACATATGTTTTGGTCGCCATGGGCTCAAGCCGCGATCGCCGCGCGCTGCATTCGGCCTATCGCTACCTCATACTCGGCTCCATCGGCGCGACATTCTTTGTGATCGGGATTGGCTTCCTCTACATGGAAACGGGCACGCTCAACATGGCCGACATGGCGCGTGTGCTGCGCGAACTGGACGGCGGCTCCCGCGTCTCTCAGGTCGCCTTTGGATTTATTATTGTCGGTCTCGGGCTAAAGCTCGCCATGTTCCCACTGCATATGTGGCTACCCGGCGCTTACGCGCATTCCCCGACTTATGTCACCGCCTTCCTCGCCTCAACCGCAACGAAAGCCGCGCTCTATTTACTGATCCGGTTCATCTTTACGGTATTTGATCCGAATGTGGATTATGTCGCCGTGATTGTCACCCGCCTGATTGTCGGCGTCGCCGTCGTGGGCATGTTATTTGCGTCCCTACAGGCCATATTCCAAACGGATATTCGCCGCGCTCTGGCTTATTCCTCTGTGGCGCAAGTCGGCTATATGCTGCTCGGTATTGGCCTTGCGACGGCGGGCAGTGTCTCTGCGGGTTATCTGCACCTCATTAATCACGCCGTGATTAAAGGCGCGTTATTTATTGCCGTCGGCGCGTTCTGGTACCGCTTCGGGATTACCCGTGTTGCCGATATGCGGGGCCTTGGCAAAACCATGCCGCTAACAATGGGCGCGTTCATGATTGCGGGTTTGTCCTTGATTGGATTGCCATTCACCGCCGGATTTGTGTCCAAATATAACCTCGCCAGCGCCGCCGCCGATAAAGGCTGGTGGTGGGCTGTGGCCGTGATTATGTTCACGTCTATTTTTGCCATTATCTATATCGGGCAAATGCTCAAGGTCGCCTATTTTGACGACCCGCACGAAATTGACGGCGTGGCCGTTGTGCGTAACGAAGCCCCGCTTGCCATGCTCATTCCGCTTTGGATTCTCGCGGGCCTCTCGATTGTTATCGGCATGGGCTTTGACGGCGGATTTGTTGTCGAGGCCTCCGAAGGCGCGGCAAAAGCGATTGGGTTCGGTCCGTTTGTTGACGGCGGATTTGGATTCACAGCAGAATTAAATGGCCTCCCTGAAAATGGTTTATCCGCGGAGGTTGCGCCGTGACCTATACGCCCGAGATCGCCATGTGGCTTTTGCTGCTGATACCGCTCGCCGCCGCGCCGCTTATTCTGCTGACAGGGAAGAGCCAGAACATCCGCGAAGCTGTGACTTTAATCGCAGGCGTCGCGCTCCTCGCCAATGTGATTTATTTAATTGGGCTCGTCGCGAGCGGGACACGTCCTGAATTACACCTGGGCACTTTTGCGGGGCGCTTCGATGTCCGGCTTGTGCTGGAGCCTTTAGGCGCGACTTTCGCCGCCATTGCCAGCTCGCTCTGGATTGTCAATTCGGTCTTCACACTCGGCTATATGCGCGGCAATAAAGAGAAAAATCAAACGCGGTTCTTCTTCTTCGTCGCGCTCGCTATAACGGCGGCTATGGGCATTGCCGCGTCGGGCAACCTGATTACATTATTTATCTTCTATGAAGCTCTAACCATAACAACCATTCCGCTCGTCACGCACAAAGGCGACGCCAAAGCCAGGCGCGGCGGGACGATATATGCGCTCATCTTGATGGGCACATCGCTCTGTCTGTTGCTGCCGGCTGTCATCGGCACGCAGGTCATTGCGGGTACCACAGACTTCCAAGTCGGCGGCGTCTTCCCGGAAGGGACGAGCCTGCTCGCGACCTCTATTCTCTTATTTCTATTCGCCTTTGGTATCGGCAAAGCGGCACTTATGCCTGTCCATCCGTGGCTGCCGAATGCCATGGTTGCGCCGACGCCTGTGTCCGCGCTTCTTCATGCGGTGGCCGTGGTGAAAGCGGGCGTGTTCACCATGCTTAAAGTCGTGGTCTTTACCTTCGGCCCTGTCCTGACACTCGAATCTCCGGGTTCCACGCTTCTGGTGTGGATGGCTGCAATTTCTATTGTGCTGGCCTCCGTCATTGCCCTTCGCCAAGATAACCTCAAAGCACGTCTGGCCTATTCCACGGTCTCGCAGCTCTCTTACATTACGCTCGGCGCTATGCTCGCCGCGCCTGCCGCCATCATTGGCGCCGGGCTGCAAATCGTGATGCATGCTTGGGGCAAAATCACGCTCTTCATGTGCGCGGGCGCGATTTACACTGTGGCCCACCGCGCGGAAATTTCCAAGCTCGACGGGCTCGGGCGCTCTATGCCGTGGGTGTTCGGGGCGTTCCTGATTGGCTCACTCTCGATTATCGGTATCCCGCCGCTGGGCGGCTCGTGGCCGAAATATTTCCTTATGGTCGGGGCGATGGATAGCGGCTACGCGATTATTCTCGCAGCGCTTATTACCTCGTCCGTGCTCAACGTGATGTACCTCATTCCAATCTCCATCCGCGCCTTCATGAAACCCGCCGCTGACCCGGCTGCTGACGCGCAGATCATGGCGCTGCGTAAGACCCATAAATGGGTCATCATCCCGCCAGTGGTCACAGCATTTGGCGCGTTCGTCCTGTTCTTCTTTGCCGGGCCGATTACAGACTTCTTGCAGCCTATCTTGCCCGGAGGCCTGTCATGAGCGACCCTCACATCATAGAAAATGACGACCACGTCCATAAGCTTGCCAAGCCGTTTCTCTTCCTGATGAGCCAGAAGGTGAAGCGCGGCTTCATTATCGTGCCAATCGTGGGCCTGATTATTTCCATTATCTTTGGCTTCATCTATCCGCTTCATCACCCGAGCCCGATTGACTACGCCATGCCGGGCTATAGCTGGGCCGTTATTGGGTTTGTCTCTTATGCGTTCGTGGTCCTCGCCAGCCATCCTCTGTTCAAGCTTCTGTCCCGCAAGGAAGATTATTACGGCGAAGAGGAAATGGGCATAGAGCGTGAGCCGGACGAGCCGGTTATTCATGTGGCTGTAGAGGAGCCTCATCATGATTGATCTCCTCACTGCATTTAATCCGGGCTTTATTTTGATGTTCGCGGGCGTGCTCTGCGCGCTCTTCCCTGTACATTACCTGCGCAAGTTCTTGGTTATTGCCGCGCCAGCGCTGGCTTTGCTCGCGCTTATTATCGGTTATAACGGCGATGAAATTATCAAAGGCGTCGTCGGCGTCGGCGATCTCACTCTCACCACGCTTCGCATCGATAATCTCTCCATTGTCTGGGGCTATATTTTCTGCGTGGCGGGTATCCTGAACGGGATATTCGGCTTCCACGAGAAATGCCGCATCACGGACAGCAGCGCGCTCATATATACGGGCGCAGCCCTAGGCGCCGTGTTCGCGGGCGACATGGTTACGCTCTTCGTGTTCTGGGAGCTCACCGCGATTTCGTCGGTCTTCCTAATCTGGAAAGGCGGACGCGAGTCTTACGCGGCGGGTATGCGTTACCTCGCCATTCACGTCCTCTCCGGCGTTCTATTACTGGCAGGCGCGGTGGTTTATTCGCGTAGTTCCGGCACGCTCGATTTCACCAGTGACATCACGCTGGCCGGGCCGGGCGGGCTTCTACTCATGCTCGCCATGGGTATCAAAGTCGGCTTCCCGCTCATGCATAACTGGATGCAGGACGCGTATCCCAAATCTTCCGTCACGGGCACAGTCATCCTCTCCGCCTTCACGACCAAGCTGGCGGTCTACGCGCTCGCGCGGGCATTTGCCGGCGAAGAAGTGCTGATTTACATCGGCGCGGTTATGACTATTTTCCCGGTCTTCTTTGCCGTCATGGAAAACGATATGCGCAAAGTCCTGGCCTATTCCCTCAACAACCAGCTTGGCTTTATGGTCTGCGGTATCGGCATCGGGACGGCTATGGCGATTAACGGCGTGGCGGGACAAGTCGCCGTGCACATTATCTTTAAGAGCTTGCTGTTCATGTCCATGGGCGCAGTGCTCTACCGCGTCGGCACGGCCAAAGCGAGCGAGCTCGGCGGCCTGTTTAAATCTATGCCAATTACGACGGTGTTCTGCCTCGTCGGCGCAGCGTCCATTTCGGCCTTCCCGTTCTTCGCAGCCTTCGTGACCAAGTCGATGATTATCGCTAGCGTGCTCGAGGCCCCGCACTTCGCCGGGCAATATGTTATCTTCGCTATGCTCCTGTTCGCGTCCGCGGGCGTGATGGAGCATTCCGGAATTAAAATCCCGTATTTCACATTCTTTTCCCACGATAGCGGCAAGCGCGTGAAAGAAGCGCCGTGGAACATGCTTCTTGCCATGGGCCTCGCCTCCGCATTTTGTATCGTGGTCGCGGCGCCGGGTGGCTACCAGCTCCTCTACGCGCTCATGCCCGACCCGGAACAAGCGGCGAAGTTCCACCCGTATACGGGCGACCATATCGCGTTCCAAATGCAACTTCTCTTCGCCGCTATGCTGGCCTTCGCGCTCCTGAAGAAAATCGGCGCGTACCCGGCAGAGCGCCGCGCGCAGATCCTCGATTTCGACTGGACGTACCGCAAGCTCGGTAAGAACGTGGCCGTCTGGACCGGGCAGATGTGGACGCGCATGTCCGCGCATTTGTCGATACTCCGCGGCAAGTTTTTCAAAAGCGCCGCGAACCGTCTTTATAATTTCTTTTCCCCCGCAGGGGCCATGTCCGAAAGCGCGCCGTCAGGCCTCGCGGCTGTTATGACCGCAAGCATGCTCGTGATTACGCTCTTGATGATTTACTTCGGGACTTAGATCATGCCCAATGACCCACAAGCAGGCGGGGCGAGCCAAAAAAAGCTATTAGAGCTCACCGCCGACATCGTTGCCGCATATGTCTCAAACACGGTCGCCGCGCCGGAGGCGCTACCCGCTATAATCGCCGACGTCTACAAAGCGCTGGAAACCGCGAACCAAGACGAGACGGCCCGAGACCTCGAGCCTCTCATCCCCGCGGTCCCCGTCACGGAAAGCCTGACCGACGACTATATCATCTGCCTTGAGGACGGCGAACACTACAAAAGCCTCAAACGCCACATCCGCACCAACCACGACCTCACCCCCGCAGAATACCGCGAAAAATGGGGCCTCCCCAAAGACTACCCCATGGTCGCCCCCAACTACGCCAAAGAACGCAGCGCACTGGCAAAGAAGTCAGGGCTGGGACGGAGCGGGCGGTAGGCCTTTTAACCGTTAGCGCGGGCCCTCCCATAGGAAGCTGGTTAGGTCGAGGTACAGTCCGTATGCTTAGTAAACTGTAATATTGTTACTATTGCTAATACACGTTCGTAGTGCGACTAATATTTCTGAAACATACTATTTTTTGCCGGCTGAGATATGATTGAAAACAATATTTGGACTCTTAATTTCAAGATGTTAACTTCGTCTCGAGTTATATTTATCGTCTTAATCGCATCTGCCTGCGTGCTGTCTTTAGGGGCCTGTAAGGGTAAAGAGGACGGCGCGAAATCGGGCAAGACCCGAGCTGGGGTTACGGCGGATGAAAGCCCGTCCCTGCAAACTGGTGTGGTAAGTTCCGGCGCGATTTCTAAAATCATCAACGCATCAGGAACTGTGCGTCCTGATATCACTGTAAATGTCGGTTCTGAAGTTTCCGGCAAGATTTTGACCGTCAGCGTGGACTTTAATTCTGCCGTAAAAGCAGGAGATATTCTTGCCATCATTGATCCCGAAAATCTGGAAAACCGCGTCGCCCAGTCAGAGGCGCAGGTCGAAAACCGGCGTTCGGATATCAACATAAATACGGCGTCTTTGAAACGCGCCGAAGTGAACGCGGCGCAAGCTAAGCGCTCTCTCGACCGCCGCGCGCAGCTCTTTGCTGAGAACGCGATTTCCAAAGCGCAGCTCGAAGAAACAGAACGCGCGATGGAATTGGCTAGCGCGGATATAGATTTGGCACAAGCCCGTCTTGAAGGGGCGCAGTCCTCTTTAAAGCAGGCGCAAGCTGATTTGCGGAGCTCCAAAGTCAATCTTGAGCGCACCGTTATCAAGGCCCCTATCGACGGGGTGGTTATTGAGCGTCTCGTCGACCCCGGACAGACTGTTGCCGCGTCATTATCTGCGCCGGAGCTTTTTAAAATCGCAGGGGACCTTGCAAAAATTAAAATTGATGCTGCGATTGTAGAGAGCGATGTTTCCGGGCTTGATGCAGGTGATCTGGCAAGCTTTAGCGTTGACGCTTATCCGGGGCGTGTCTTCAAGGGATCGATTGATCAGTTAAGGCTGAAATCTGAAAGCCAAAATAACATTGTGACTTACACGGCTGTCGTCGCCGCCAATAATGCGGACGGGCTTTTAATGCCGGGTATGACGACTAATCTTCAGATTACGACCAATTCAAAAGAAGGTATTTTACGTATTCCGGCCACGGCGGAGCGGTTTCGCCCGACGCCAGATCAAATTAAAGAATGGCAAAGTGAAGACAGAGCAAAGCAGGACGCAGATGTTGACCCCAAAACTCGCGAGAGCTTGACCGCGTTGGGACTGGTCAAAACCAGAATCGACAATGTTCTGACGCGTATGTCGGAAGATACTGTAGAGCTCCGCGAGCAGATTGCCGACCCAACGCAGACTTGGCGTAAGGTCTCGCGGATGAAGCAGCTTCGCGAAGTGTATGAGGGTATTATAAAAAAGGAATTAAGTCCGGCTGAATATCAAGATTATCTGCGTGTTTTGTCTGCGAATGCGCAAACCCGTGACGCACAGCTTTGGATTAAAGATGGTGATAAGATGCGCCAAGTCGATGTGGGTCTTGGATTATCTGACGGATCATTTGTTGAGGTTATTTCAGGGCTCTCGGAAGGCGATAAGGTCATCACGTCAATTGGCAGTGGTGGCGGTGGCGGCAGCAAACGCCGCGGGCCGCCCGGTGGACGCCGGGGCTAAGACAGCACATGCCCGGCTCACCTAATAACCTTCCGCTTATCTCCTGTCGCGGCCTGACAAAAATTTATGTCATGGGACAATCGGAAGTGCGCGCCTTAGACGGTATTGACCTCGATATTTATGAAGGTGAATTTGTAGCCATTATTGGATCTTCCGGTTCGGGAAAATCGACGCTAATGAATATGCTCGGTGCACTTGATCAACCAAGCTCTGGTAGTGTCATGATCAACGGCGAAAACATCGGTAAGATGAAGAGCAAAGCGCTTGCTAAGTTTCGCAACAATACAATCGGATTTATTTTTCAGCAATTTCAGCTTTTACCCAAAAAGAGCGCACGTAAGAATGTAGAGCTGCCGCTTCAATACCGTAAACCCAAAGTCACGGATAGCGCCAGCAAGGCCGATCATTGCTTGGAGCTTGTCGGTTTGAAAGACCGCGCCGGGCATCGCCCAACAGAACTGTCCGGCGGGCAGCAGCAACGTGTCGCTATCGCACGCGCTCTGGCCGGTGACCCGAAAGTCTTGCTGGCGGACGAGCCTACCGGCGCGCTTGATAGTAAAACGTCCGAAGACATAATGGCGCTCATGCAAAACCTCAACGCTCAAGGTATCACCATTATCGTGATCACCCATGAAGCCGAAGTTGCGGCTTATGCGCAGCGTGTGGTGGAGTTTAAAGATGGGCGTATCCTGTCTGATAAACGCCAGGACGCGGCCGCATGAACTCGCTCGCAACATTGGGATTAGCGTTTAGCTCTATCATTGAGCGGCCCTTACGCTCGCTCCTCACGTCACTAGGTATCATCATAGGGGTGGCGGCCGTATACGCTATGCTGGCACTGGGCGAGGGGGCTAAGAAGCAAGTTGAGGAAAGCTTGAACTCAATATCGACGCGCTCGATGCAAATTTGGCCAGATTGGAACCGAGGGAGATCCTCGCAGGCTCGGCGATCGATGCCATTTACGGAGAAGGACATTGTTGAATTGCGGTCCATTAACGGCGTGTTCGCGGCGACCGGTTCGTTGACCGGGCGTAGCTACACGATAGCAACGGAAACAAATGATGTCAGCGGTAACTTCATGGGAGTGGACCCGGACCAACTCCGCTCTGGCGGCGGAGAAATGAAAATGGGCGAGAACATTACATTTGCGGATATTGAAACCCGCAATCCAGTTGTGGTGATTAGCGAGGGCATTCAGCAGCGCCTCTACGACAATCAAAACCCTATCGGCTCGACCCTCAAAATTAACAACATCGCGTTTCGCGTGAAAGGGGTCACCACAAAACCTGATAGTAATATCTCGTTCGGGAATGATGATCTTTTTGCGTGGGCTCCTATCACTGTCGCCCGCGAACGTGTCATTGGCGGGAACCGCTTTGTCCAAAACCATGTCAGCAGCATTAAAGTCGTCGGTGATATTGGTGCGAGCCTGGATACGATTGAAGAGGAAATAAATATTGTCCTGCGACGCTCGCGGGATCTTAAGGCAGGCGCACCTCCGGATTACAGGATATTCTCCTCCCGTGGATGGCAACAACAAGCTGCAGAACAAACCAATTCTTTGAGCTTTCTCTTGGCGGCGATGGGGGCAATTTCTCTCCTTGTTGGGGGTGTGGGGGTCATGAATATCATGTTAGTCTCCGTCACAGAACGTACCCGCGAGATCGGGTTGCGCATGGCGCTCGGGGCGCAAAAAAATAATATCATGAGCCAGTTTCTGACCGAGGCTCTTTTACTTTGCATCTTATCGGGCATAGTCGGATTGGGCGTGGGGTTTGCCATGTCCAAATTCGCTATGGATACGATGGATGTGCAACTCGTCTTCAGTCCGACGGTGGCGCTGATATCCTTTGGTTCAGCCTTGTTTATCGGTGTGGTATTCGGGTTTTTACCCGCTCGGCGTGCCGCCGGGCTGAACCCTATAGACGCGCTCCGTCATGAGTAGATTTATTATGAAATCAAGTTTTTTTAAAGGGCTCATGCGGGCGGCCAGTGTTGTAGCGCTTGGAACTTTATGCGCCTGCGCGAGCCTCACGCCTCAAACAACACTGCCGGCGCTTGGAACAGATGTTCCTGCGGCATGGCTTCTGCCTCTCGCCAGTGATAGCCAAGTTAGCCTAGGGTGGGCGGCGCTCTATGATGATCCAATTTTACAAACGTATTTGAATCAAGCGGCGAACGCTAATTTTGATATCCGCATCGCTCAAACCCGCATTGCCGGGGCTGAGGCTGATTTGCGCAGGTCAGCGGCCCGGTTGAAACCGCGTTTCGACGCGAGCGCGTCCGTCACAGGCTCTGCGCTCCTGTCTGATATTGACGACCCATTTGATAGTTACGGCCTCGGCCTTTCAGGACGCTGGGATCCGGATGTTTTTGGCCAGACACAAACAATTATTGACGGCTCCCGCGCGGCGCTTGCGGTGCAGGAGGCTCTTGCTGCCGATACGTACCAAGCGGTCATGGCGGCAACGGCGCGAACCTATGTTCGCGCGGTAGAGGCTAATTTGCAGGTTAGCCTTGCCAAAGAAAACCTCGATTTTCTAACCGAGAGCCGCCGTATTTCAGAAGCGCGTTTCCGTTTGGGGGATACGGCGAAAGGCGATTTTTCGTTTGCTGAAGCGAATTACCAAAGCGCTCTCGCGAGTTATGAAACGACCCAACAATCAGCAGATGCAGCCCTGCGCGCTCTCAGTATTCTGCTGGGAAATTATCCCACAGCGAACATCCAGTTGGCGGATGCGCTTGGGACGCCTAAGCGTTTGCCGCCGCGCAATTTGCCTGCGAATGTGCTTGAGCAGCGCCCTGATATTATTGCCGCGCGTGCACAATTAGCGTCGAGAGTTGCGGCGCTGCAAGGGGATAAACTCGCGCGCTGGCCCGCTATCGATCTGTCAGGTGGTCTATCGGCGGGGTCACGTTTTTCTGACCTTTTCGACCCAGCCGATTATGCGGCGCGGCTGGCTGCGAGCCTTGCGCAAGTCATATTTGACGGCGGCGCCATAGATGCGAACATAGACGGCTCGCAAGCGGCCTTGGACGAAAGCGTCTTGGCCTACGAACAACGTCTGCGCCGTGCTACGGCTGAAATTACAGATGCCTATGACCGCGCCGAATCTCTGCGCCGCGCCCTTGTCAATATTAAGGCGTCCTCTGAGTCGGCCAATGAAGCGCTTAGGCTAGAATCCGTGCAATTTGATTTGGGCGAAAGCTCGCTTTTGGACGTTTTGCAAGTTCAAACGCGAGTTAACAATATCGACGCCTCGCTAATCCGCACTAAAGCCGCCCTCATCGAAACCATCATCACCGCTAATGAGGCCGTCGCTGGATTTCAATCCTATTAAGAGTCTAAGCAAGCTTTTACTTACTAAAGCTGTAAATTTAGGTGCGAGCCCCGCGGCTATCTCGTGACGTACGCAGTTTGGTTTTCACTCGCCTCTGGCCGGTTCTTCATCCGCGCGCCGGGGCTCGCAGGATTAAGGTGAGCGTATTTGCGCGATTGCGGATGTCGGGGGAAGGGGTGCGAATACACCGGCTTTATATGAAAGTTCAAAGACTTGAAATATATTGAATCGGAACCGAAATAAAAAACATGGTTAATAACGTCTTAACAGCTGTTATTTTGGATTTGTTTTCTTGTCGCGGATTCGAACATACGTAAAGTCTGATTCGAAAAGGGAGGTCATGGAGGATCTTTCAGAGGCGCTTGCGGGGAAATGAGCACTTATGTTACAGGGGAACGCGCTGCGCCATCAAATGGTCTTGCCGCAGCAACAGAAAATCTATGATTATTGGCGCAGTCAGTGCAAAGGCGGGAAGCTGCCGACGCCTTATGATATAGAGCCGCAATTCATCAAAGAACATTTGCCGACAGTTTCGCTTGTCGAGCTTTGCCAGGGCGAGGACAGGCGCCGTTATAAATTCCGGCTCGCGGGGACGGGGTTTTGGGACCTGTTTAATGCTGAGATCACCGGGCGTTACATTGATAACCTTCCGCTGGGCGAGCGCGCGGATTACTGGGCGCGGGTTTATGACCGCGTGATCGAGACCGGGCGGCCAACCGCAGGGCTGACGCGGCCCGGAACGCCCAAGGGTTCGCATCTGGCGCAGTTCTGGATCCGCATGCCTTTGTCCACAAACGGAACAGATATAGATATGGTTTTGGGCTATGATCATCTGGTAAAAATGTCCGAAGTTCCGAGCGAAGACGGCGCGGATATTGTACCGATAGACACGAAATTATATGCCTAGGTTTATATTCCTTGACACTTAGGACAATAATCCTCTATACGTTGGCGAGCCATAATCGGATGGTCAGCGAATAGAGGATGACAATGTATATACCCCCCGCAACACCCCCGCCCAACCGTCCCGCAAATCCCATTTTGACCTCGGACATGCTGACAAAGGTTCAGCTCTCGATGATGGCGTTGGATTTGGAGTTTGGATTTTCCGGCCGTCCCGCGCCCTCGGAACAGCGTTTCGCGCGCCAGCTCGCCATGTATATGGTGCATACGGCGTTTGGCCTGAAACAATGCCAAGTCGCGCGTCTGTTCGAGCGGCATCACTCGACGGTGCAGCATGCGATGAGCGTGACGGAGGATTTGCGCGCGGATCCGGTGTTCAACCAAAAGCTGGAACGGGTGGAGCGGTTTTTGGAAATCTCCCCGTGATTACGGATAAATCCGTATTGGAGCATATCGCGGCGCAAGACGCGCATGTGGTTATGGGCGCGAAAACCTGCGCGGCCTATGTGCGGGGAGACAGGCGGCGGCGGCCTGTGTTTTACGTGGAGCGGGCACAGGCGGTGCGGCTCCTCAAAGGCGGATATCTCTCGGCGGAAGGCGGCGAAGTCCTGAGGCTTGCCCCGGATTACAAACGTCCGCGTTACGTGCCGCCGCCAATTGAAAAACCCCGCAGAGCCCCGCTGGAATCTTTGCGGAGATCGAAAGCCGGACGCGCGCCGTATCTGACCGCACGCGAAGCCCGCGCCGGTGAGCGGTACGCGGCGGATTGTATGCGTGCCAATCAGGGCGGCACGGCGCAGCAGCGTTATGACAGCTCCGGCGTGTTCACGGCGAAATCGAGCGCGGGGCAGGAGGGGGCGATGGCGGCGCGTATTGACGCGCATAACCGTCTCCGAGACGCGCGCACATATGCCGGCCCGCAGCTCACCAAGATTTTAAATGCGGTGCTCGCGCAGGACATGACTCTCGCAGAATGCGAGGCGCAAAATGGCTGGACACGCGGGAGCGCGCGGGCGGTGTTTAAAAAAGCGCTCGGGGAACTCGCCGCGCATTACAAAGAGATAGCCCTAAACTAAAGCCTCGGCTTTGATCCGCGCAATCATCGCGTTGAGCCCGTTGGAGCGCTGCGGCGAGAGATGCTCTTGCAGGCCCAGCCGCGCTAAAATCTCGCCCGCGTCAATCGCCGTGATGTCCGCCGCCGTGCGCCCGGAGAAAATCTCTAGCGCAATGGCCACAAGCCCCTTGACGATATGGGCGTCACTGTCCCCGCGATACATCAAGCGGTCCCCTTGACGTTCGCTCACCAGCCACACCTGTGAGACACAGCCTTTGACTTTATTCGCGGCAGATTTCTCGGCGTCCGTCAGCGGGGCCAAGGCTTTGCCCAAATCAATCACATGCATATACCGATCCTCCCAATCCGTCAGGAAGGCAAAGTCGTCGATCATTTCGGTGATGTTATCGGGGAGGGTTTGCATAAGGAGCATGTAGGGAAGGCGGGGCGTTTGGGCAAGGGGGCTTTATGCCCCGCGCATTGCGCGGGAATAGCGGGTGAGGGGATATAAATTCCGATGTTCCGACATGCGTAGAAGGTAACGCTTTCGGCTGTCGCCGAATCATTCCCCTCACCCCCAAATGCCCCTGTGGGGCACGAGACCTCTCCCCTTGGAGAGGAGAGACGGGGCGCGTCTGCCCCGTCGTCATTCCGTCGCCGCGCGCAGCAAGGCCCGGAACCCATATCTAGGAGCTGGATGGTTGGCGTGCATTTCAAGGTATGGGTACCGGGCGCGCTACGCGCGCGGCGGTATGACAAACTGTAGTTAGTCCAAATCCATCTTAATCGTCTTCATAATCCGGTCCGTTTCGCATAGGATTTTGATGATGCTTTGATAGTGCTGAATATCGGCGAATTCTAATGTCCGGCCCTTACGGTCTTTCAACCATTTTTGCGCGGGCTGATAGCCGCCAATATAGAACTCCCACGCGGTACGGGGGACATTGGTGAAGTGCTGGGTTTTATTGATGTGAACAACGCCGATGTCGGTGTGTGCTGTGCCGCCCCCTTCCTTCGAGACCACGGCATCGCCGTCCTCAGGATGAGGGCTATTATTGCTTTGGGATGCAGAGCTGGCTTTAACTCTAACCTCATCCTGAGGATGATACGCAGCATCATGGACTCGAAGGGCGGGGTTAGAGGGCATGCCGCTGGTTACTTCAAACTTTGGCTTCTCCACCACACTGTCCCCTTGCCCTTCAAACGGATAAGGCGCCTTTCCAATGGCGGCAGGCTCCATCAAGTGAAGCTTGCGCAATTCTGTCCCCTTGGCGCTTACGTCCCAGAACACATCAGGTGAGGCCGGGTAGGGGATGCGCGGGAAATCAATTTTTAGAAATTCTGCATAGGTTTCGCGGTAAGCGGGACAATGTAACACGCCGTAAATATAGTCGAAGATAGCGACTTCATCTGGGGTACCACGTTTATCGGTCGCGGCATTTACGATAGCTTTACGGATTTTAGTATCCATATTGACGCGGCGAATTTGATCGATGCCGCCCTCTTTTGGGTAGAGGTAGAGGGGAGCAAACATTCCCCCCGTCGACCTCTCAGGACATTTTACGTCTATCAATGAACTAGAAATGAAAAAATGGTCTACATGGGCGCCTTTATTGCTGCGACTGAATAACAATGCGATGTTGTCTTGTATCATATGTCGTGAGACACTTAATCGAGAGCGATACGAAGCGGGTATAAAACCCTTCTTCATTCCATTGGTTGGAGACTTGAATAGTGTAAAATGGCGTAGATCAAATGGCTTATGAAGATATCTAATATATTCAATGTCTTCGTTCTGAAGTTCTTCAGGCAATTTATCAGCCAATTCACTCACAGAGTAACCTAAAAATAGAGTTTCATTGCCCGATTGTGCGCCAGTGCTATGTAAAGGAAAAATTTCATTTACGGAGAAACTAGAATCGTATTTTTCTAAGAGTTTCCAATCTCTATTTAGGAAAGCATATCTTGGTTTCACTTTTGAAACTTTATCCCATCCAATATCCGATAAATTGTTATCCCAAAGAAAATCGTATTTTTGTTTTCGAGTACCCCAAGCATCTAAACGAAATACCTCGGCTAAGCCATCATTCTGACCCTTTGATTTGATTCCTATAATGATTGAAACTCCCTGTTTGATATCGAAGACATTTTTGTTGGATTTATTATTCGGCGGGAGTTCAACTATATTTGAATTACCATGCAAATCTACAATGTAAATTTTACTAAAAGTCTTTAATAACTTCCATCTCATTCCCCTTAGAGTTGGGTCAGTTAAATAGCCATGACTTGTAATATATCCCAGTACGCCTTCGCCGTTTTCCTCAATGTAATGTTCTGCAAGCCTAATAAATTTATGCTCATCTTTATAGACCCATTTAGGGTTTCTTTCATCTAATGGTAATTTACCTCCGGGTTCTTTCATATATGGACTCATTAAATCGATGATCCATTTGCCTTTGTTTGCAGAATGTCCTGAATATGGCGGATTGCCTATAATGCACATTATCGGCTTATCACGTTTCACTTCATTAGCAGCTTTGGCTTCATTAGAGAGCCATTGAGCCATGAAGAGGTCGCGCACCTCTTTATCACCTTCCTCTAAGCTATTGGTCAAATATACAGAGAGGCGCGGAGGGGTCGCGGTAGGGACATAATCCATCTCCTTTAGCATCATATCGAGTTTCATATGACACATGGCATAGGACGCCATGAGCAATTCAAAACCGTGAATGCGGGGTATCATTTCCTTTTCGACATAGGATGACCATTGCCCAAGGGCTACATCTTTAATCTTGGGCGCGATTTGTTTGATAACTTCGGCTAAAAAAGTCCCCGTCCCTGTGGCCGGGTCGAGGATTTGGACGCGGTGCATTTCGCGTTTTTCCATGACAGGTTTTGCTTTGCCCCGTACTGTTTTCGTTTGGCCTGTGTCCACATCAACGGTGATTTTAGACGTATCGGCGAGACCCATAGGCAGGCCAAATTCAGTTTTCAGCACATCATCCACCGCGCGAACGATGAAGTTTACGACGGGTTCGGGTGTATACCAAACTCCTCGCGCTTTGCGTTTTTTGGGGTTATATTCGGCGAGGAATGTCTCGTAGAAATGGATGAACGGGTCATTGCGTTTGGTGAAGTGTCCGAAGTCCGCAAAGAGGGTTTGCAGATTGGTGGCCTGAAATATCTCGGCCAGTTCGTCTATATCGCGCTTAATTCGCTCGTCCAGTGTTGGCCCCGCCACATAAGAAAACAGACTGCGGAGGAACGGGTTGGATTTGGGGAGCAGGTCAAGCGCTTCTTCGCGGGAGAAATCCTCCGGCGTATCGTCATGCAGCCGCGCGGCAAACATGCCATACGCCACGGTCTCGGCGTAGATATCCGCGAACCCGTCCGGGGTCAGATCATGGATAAGCTGTTCTTTGAACGCTTTGTATTGGCCCACTAGTTCCGTGTTCAGGTCGATATCATCTTTCAGGGAATTGCCGAGAACCGTCTTAATCAATATAGCCTTGCCCGCCATCAGTTCGGCAAGGCGTTTGGCGGATGTGATTGTTTGAACGCGTTCGGCGGCAAATTCTTTCAGGGCTTGCGCAAGAGCGTGGTAATTGCGCTTTTGCGGTTTTAGCTCATGGGCGTAATAATCGCCGATAGTAATCTCGCGTATAAGCTCGCCCTTAACGCAAAAGCGAAAGTCCAGACCGTTCGTATAAATGAGGTTGGGGAGGCCTTTGATGTAGCGATTGAATTGGTTTTTGTTCCCGTCATTCATGCCGCGCGGGTCGATGCCTTTATTGATGTCTTTCGCTTCGCAATGGCCGATGGTGAGGTAGTTCTGACCCACTTTTCGTTTGAAAGCAAAATCAGGACGGCCCACATCTGTCACCAGTTTCGGCTCGTTGATTACGTCCACATCGTCTTCGATGTGTTTGAACAGATAGGCGAGGGCGGGGCGAAAGGAATGCTCCGTGGTCTCCCCCGTGGCAAAGACAGCCTGCACCCGTTTCATATATTCGTCGACGATGTCAGCTAAGTCCATAAAATCTCCCTCCCGCTTTGCTAGCTAAAGGTGTGTTTTATAGCAAGGGTGAACGTCTATATGGCGTTGAAAACGCGCGGTGGCGGGGTTATGGTGAAGCTGAGTCTGGAGCCACGGTTAGCCGGGAGCCATTACGTGCGACCCGCGCGGGAGCGCCGCCCCGCCCAGCCTTAATTTTTCCTCATCATCATCTCGTCTTGCCTTCATCCCCGTTCATGGCGTTTCCATTGAAAACGCGCAGCGGCGAGGATGTTGGGGGTGTTGTTTGTTTCCGCCGTCCCCTTGTGCCTTGAGGGCTGAGCGGATAGAGCCTGTCGGGTTGGGGGCTTTAATTTGCTGGGTTACATGTAAAATGTTTACTTACACTGAGATATTGACGCCTCTCGCTTTGATGGTTGTCATAGACGATGAGGTGCGAGCGGCCGAAATGGACGCTTTTTGCGCGCAGGCGCAGGGGCTTATGGAAATTTTTGAGCGGGACGCTTTGAGCCCTGAGGCCTTGCGTAAATGGTACGATGACCATCAGGCTGACTTGAAACATGATTTATCCAGTACGAACAAGCCCATCACAATTTTGCGCGCTTTTACACGGTTCAAAGACCGCCCTGAGGCCAAGGCTATTTATGAGGCGATGCTAGCCATTTCGATCAGTGATAAAGAATATCATGCGGAGGAGTCGGGGCTTTTAAAATCCGCCGCGTCCATCTGGGGGCTTTAGGCTCGGCGCAAGAATAAAATAGACGGATAAAATATAAGGCTGAAACCTGCAGTCGGTTTCGATCTATATATTAGGCTGCGGGCGCCAACATGGACCACGGATAGGTGAGGGTATCGAAGGCTTCTTTGAGGCTGTCTTTAAGATCAGACTTAAAGATATAGCCTTTGACGTCCAATTCATACGCGCTGATAATATCATTATCGGTTTCGGATGTGGTGAGGACGAAGACGTCGAGGTCTTTAAATCCGTCTTCCTCGCGGATGGCTTTTAAGAACTGAAACCCGTTCATGCGCGGCATATTCAGGTCGAGCAAAACGATGCATTTTCCCTCGAGTTTATCATGGCCAAATGTCCCGCGCAGCAGTGACAGGGCTTCAATCCCGTCTTTAGCGTGCCGCGTTGGGTTGCCAATGCGCAGATCGGAGAGGGCGCGGGTGATGCTCTGTAGATCGATTTCATCGTCTTCGACAATCAATAAGGTAATGGTTTCTTGGCTCATTGGGATCTCTTTATTAGGCGTGTTGGATAAAGGGGGATCGTTTCATTGGATTAAATTTGGAGTTAGTCATTTTTTTTCGGCATGTTGGAAGATAGTTTGGCGAGAGTTTTGGCGCGCTCTTGGAGCGGGCGAACAAATTCCTCTACGGATTGTTCAGGGTCAAAATCGGATTGCTGTAACAGGTAATGCTCGTTGAAGGTCTCGAGGGTTTCTGCGACGAGCTGATGATACAGGTCGACAACTTCTTGGCCCTTGGGCGTGATGTTGAGGACTTTGACGCGGCTGTCTTCAAAGCTTTTTGTGGTGCCGATATAGCCTTTGCCGATAAGGACCACGTTGGAGCGGGTCATGGTGGCCGGGTCTTGGCGCATAACAACGGCGAGGTCGCTGGAGGAGATCGGCCGCACGGCGCTGCCGATGCAGACAAGGGCCAGCATTTCGCGGATGCGGAGCTCATAACGCTCTGCGATTGTGGGCAAGATGGCGTTTTTTAGAAACTCTTGATAATCGCGAAAAATTTGCTCAGCTGCGAAAAACAGCCCGACTTCGGCTGGATCGAAGTTGAAAAGTCGAAAGTTTGGGGTCAAGTGGACCTCTTTCTGCCATAATGAGTCACTGAAATATCAAGTATAAGTATAAATTTGGTTTAAGAAACCGGAAATTCCACAATTTTCCAATAGCTATCGAGCATATCGACCATTTCCATGAAATCTTCGCCAACATTTGATTTAATCAGGTAGCCCGCGATGTTAAATTCATAGGCTTTGACCTTGTCCTCTTCACGCTGTGAGGTCGTTAACACGAAGACGACGGAGGGTTTAAGGTCTTTGTCAGCGCGGATTTGATCGAGCAATTCAATCCCGTTCATGCGCGGCATGTTGATATCCGTCAAGATCATATAAGGTCTTTGGATTTCCGCGTGGCCATTTTCTCCGCGTAGCATTTCGAGCGCTTCTACGCCGTCTTTTGCGCGAAGGATCGGATTGGCAATTTTCTTCTTTTTAAAAGCGCGTAGTGCGCCTTCTGCATCAACGTCGTCGTCCTCGACTAAAAGAATATTGACAGGTTTGGTGGGGTGTTCATCAAGCATTGGCGATGTCCTTTTGGCGGGAAGGCCGGGACCTTACGCGCGGGGCTTTGGGCCAAAGCACGATAAATTCACTGCCTTGTCCGTCTTGGGATTCGATATCTATGCGCCCGCCATGATGGTAGACGATTTTCTTGACGAGGGCCAGTCCCATTCCGCTGCCTTCGACTTCATCGCGAGGACGCAGGGTTTGGAACATCTCAAAAATTTTCTCGTGGAATTTCGCGTCAATACCGGGGCCGTCATCTTTAATGCGGAAAATAAAGTTCTTGCCTTTGGATTTGCCCGAGACGCGGATTGTGCCGGTCGGCTTGTCATGATGCTTAATCGCGTTGCTAATAAGATTATGGAAGACTTGCTCCATCGGCATACGTGAAATCTCGATGTCATCCATTTCCGGCGCGGCTTCGACGGTGAATCCTTCAGGGACATTCAGCAGCCCGGCAATGTCCCGAATGAGCTGTCCGGCAGTGATTTTCGTGAGGTCTTTGGCCGTCGTCCCGGCACGTGAATATTGCAGCAAGGCATTGAGCAGATTTTCCATACGCGCAACCCTGCCCCGGAGTTTATGGATGCGGTCCCGGTTTTCCTCGTCAATAATCGCGTCCAGGTCTTCCTCGAGCCATTTACTGAGATTATCAATAGCACGTAGGGGCGATTTTAAATCGTGGGAGGCGATATAGGCGAATTTTTCAAGGTCTTCATTCGAAAGAATGAGGTCTTCCATCGTCAGACGTAGATCCTCTTCAGTTTTTTTGCGCCACGTGATGTCCCGGCCGATAGTGTTATAGATAATCTTGCCTCGGTCCGTCATTTCACTGATGGATATCTCCAGGTCAATCTCACTGCCATCTTTTCGCCTGCCCGTGACTTCGTGGCTTTGACTGATCAGAATTTTAACGAGCTCCGGATCGGCTTCCCCGGTTTCTTTAGATACGACCCCGGCGAATTTCTCTGAAACTTTGGGCATTAATACGGTGTTTGTTTGTCCAACCAATTCGTCTGCCGGATATCCAAACATGGCCTCTGCCGCCTTGTTGACGCTGATAATCTTACCGCGAATATCACTTGTCCAGATACCGTCTGCCGCTCTGTCCATAATATTCTCATAACGGATGGCTTCGGCTTCTTGCTCTTCTGCTATGTTTTCGGCGAGTTTAATCGCGCTCCGGCTTGAGCGCGCGAGGAGGGCGAATATCGACACTAACAGTGCGTCAATGAGGAGGCCGGTTATCAAAATAACAGTGGGCGTGTTGTTGACGGCGGTTTGCTCGAACGCGGGCACGCTCCAAATATTATAAGTCCAATCCCGGCCATACATGTAGGCCGTCACTTCTTTTTGATATTTGGCTTCTATGTGATTTTGCGTTTGCGACCCATTTGTTTCGTCAAAAAGGATATCCTGCCCATCGGTGATTTTCAGGCCCACAAGCCGGTTCTCAGTCCCTAGCGTTCCGTTCATCAGCCGCTCAAAAATAAAGGGGGCGTAGACAAGTCCAAGAAAAGAGTCTTGGCGCTGCCGGACTGTCGCTTTAAGTCCCGGTTTGTAAAAAGGCTCATAAAACAAGAAGCCCGCTGTTTTTTTTGCATCTTGTACCAGTATAATCGGACCGGTTATTTGAGGCTCGCCAATGTCCCGGGCCTTTTTAGCCGCTGTAAACCGATTGTATTCATGCGCCATGTCAAGACCGACCGCCTCGGCATTGGTTTCAGTGGGTTCAATATAAGTGATGGGCCAGTACTCTGACTCTTCGTGCTTCGGATGGATATTAAAATTAGGGCGATCTTTGCGCTGTTCTTCAAGAAACGCATCATAGCCGTCCGGTTCGACTCGGTAGATAATGCCTATGCCGTTAATCCCAGGGTATTTCGTCTCAATATTAAGGGCTTGCGTATAAGTGCGCCACTCTTGGCTCGTCATGCCATATGTTTGCGACCCTATGGCGGCCGCCCCGTTCCAAAGCGCGTCTTCATATCTTAACATACGCTCTGAGATTAGATCCACAACGAGCTCAGCTTGACGATCAAATCGGGCCTGATTTTGCGCCTCATTTTGGGCTCGCGCATAGCTCCACGCCAAAAGAGTCAGCAAGAAAGACGCGGCAATGATGGCCCAATGATACCACCGTAGGCGCCCTGCATCCTGCAAGTGTTCTTTTTCTCGTAAGAACGTGTTCATGTCTTTATTTACGGCGCTAGGCATTTTGACCCATATACGCCCTCAGGCGGATTAAGTTTATAAGGTCACAAGCTATGCGCGGGTATGCTTAACACTGCATTAAGTTTTTTCTCTATTCGCAGGTGCAAGTGTCTTATTAAACAGTCACTCAATGCCGGGGTCTAGACTCTGAGCGCTATTTTGGACTGATTAGCACACATTCTGTTAACCGCGTCGCTTATCAGTTTACGAGTGTTTGCTGACTAGGGTAATCTTTCAAAGTCTTGAAGGGCAGTACAGTAATGTTTAAACTACAGACATATAAAAAGAATACGGACGGCAACCTCTCGATGATGTTCGGGGGGTGCGTTATGATCATTATGTTCGGCGTGGCTGCTGCTGCAGACTATTCCGGTATGGTCAGCAAAAAAGCAGACCT
>ENA-ORXT01001478-ORXT01001478.1-marine-metagenome-genome-assembly--contig:-NODE-1478-length-31488-cov-31.532584_pt1 | contig 31488 bp, 27 predicted proteins | sample MGYA00237868_ERZ511482 | MGnify/ENA metagenome assembly ERZ511482 | reverse complement strand
CGAGAGACCCTCGACGAACGCGAGGGCATCGGCGGCAAGACGGCCGCAGCTGCTGCGGCAGCTGGCGCTGCAGGCATTGCTGGCGCCGCTGCACTATCGGGTCGAGGCGACGAAGCCGCTGCGGCTGCCGATGTAGGAGCTGCTGCTGCAGCTGCCGACGGCGATAATGGCCGAAAGGTCGCTGGTGCGGGTGTCGGTGCCGCGGCTGCTGGAGCCGCTGGAACCGTTGGCGCCTCGAGACTGGCTGCTGGTCGTGGCGGGGGAGGAGACGACGATGACCGCAAGGTGGCTGCGGCTGCCGGCGGCGGCTTCGGCTGGCTGAAGTGGCTTCTGCCGCTCCTGCTTCTCTTGGCGCTGCTGGCGCTTCTCTTGTGGGCATGCAGCGGCAGCGACGACGGCGGCGGTGAGACTGCGGGCGTGATTGGCGATCCCGACCCGACCGAGGTCCCAACCGTCGAAGCGACCGTTGCTCCAACCGCGGAACCAACTGCCGAGCCTGCCCCGGATCCAACTCCTGAGCCTGCTCCGGACCCGACCCCTGAACCGACCGAAGAGCCGACTCCTGAGCCAACCGAGGAGCCGACTCCGGAACCGACCGCAGAAGCTGCGCCAAGCTGTGCCGCACTGGTGCCAGTGCTCGAAGAGGGCGGATACTCGTCCCTCCTTGGGCTCGTGACCGCTGCTGACTTGGGCGGCGCACTGACCGACTCGGGTCCACTCACGGTGTTTGCGCCAACCGACGAAGCAATTGCTGCAGTCCCCGCAGACATCAGTGCGGCATTGCTCGCCGACGCCGACCTGTTGAGGACAGTCTTGACCTACCACGTCGTTCCCGGGGCGGTCACTTCGGCCGATCTCAGCGCAACCAGCGTGGCGACTCTTAACGGTTCGAGCCTGGCAGTGCGTACCGACGGCGCAGCACCGACGATCAACGCATCGGGCTTCACCGAGAACGATGTTGCGGCGGACGAATGTGTGGTCCACGGGGTTGACTCCGTGCTGATTCCACCGTCGCTACTGACCACCCTTGGTGTTGCGTCGCTGAATGACGCAGTTGGCGGCGACGCCATCATGTTTGTCGATGGCAGCGCCGACTTCACCAATGCCGACAGTGCAACGCTGGCAGCGATCTGCAACCTTGTCGCCACCGAGGACAGCACCGACGGTCTGCCGCCGGTGCAGTGGCAGCAGTCAGGCGACGCCGATATCGACGCGGCTCGCGCCGCAGCGATCGAGGACGCATCGGCATCGTGTGGCCCTGGTGGTCTCGGTACCGATGCGCTTGCCGCAACGCCATCGTTCACCGGATAGACATCCGTAGCGTCTGGGTGGGTGAACAGCTGCAGTGCTGTTCGCTCATCCAGCTCGCACCCGAGCACCAGCGCAGGTATGTAAAACCCAACTTGTACTCAGGCGCGAGCGCAGGTACGCAGGTAGTAGGTACGCAGGTAGTAGTCCTCACCTCGCACGTAAGCGCCAGCGCAGGTAGTACTCTCAGCAGCGATGTGTGGCCGGTTTGTGTCTGCCTCGTCTCCGGGCGAGATAGCTGACTATTTCGGCGCGGAGTCGGTGGCCGAGTCGTTGAGCGAACCGAACTACAACGTGGCCCCGTCGGTCGACGTCGCCGTCGTCGTGCACGCCGAGCAGCAGCGCACGCTCGACCTAATGCGGTGGGGTCTGATTCCGTTCTGGGCCAAGTCCGCCAAGGTCGGCTACAAGATGATCAACGCGCGCGTCGAGACCGTGGCCGAGAAGAGCGCATTCCGAAATGCAGTGAAGAAGCGCCGGTGCATCATTCCCGCCGACGCCTTCTATGAGTGGACCGCCGTTGCTGATCCATACTCGAAGAAACCCCGCAAGCAACCATGGTGTATTCGGCGCACCGACGGCGCACCGTTTGCCTTTGCTGGGCTGCACGAATTGTGGCGCGATCCCGAGGGCGATGGCACCACGGTCCGAAGCTGCACTATTTTGACCGGCGCAGCCAACACCGCGATGGAGCCGATTCACGACCGTATGCCGATCATGATCACGCCGTCGATGTGGGACCCGTGGCTGGACACCTCCAACGAGGAGGCCGCTGCGCTGCTGTCCGCACTCGAGCCACCACCAGCAGAATTGTTTGCGATCCATGCTGTCAGCACTGCGGTAAACAACTCGCGCAGCAGCGGCCCTGCACTACTCGACGAGGTCGAACCAATGACCGAAGCCGGCCTAGCAGCCGAGGCTGCACGCGCCAAGGCCGATGCGAGTGCCGGCCAAGAGACGCTGCTGTGAGCAGCATCACATCGACTCTGCCAGCGCTCGGCAAAGTGCGGTCTGTCGTCGAGCGCACATGGGACCGCATCGATCGGTTCAATCTCCGGCTCCAAGGCCGTCTCGATACACCGGGCTATGACCGCTGGTTGCCATACGGATTCGCAGTTGCGCAGGCAGCGATCTTGATCGTGTTGGTGCTGGCGCGCTACGACTCGCTGGATCATGGCCTTGAGACCGCCAAGTACTCGCAGGCGGCGTGGCAAATAGGCGAGGGCCTCAAGCCCGTGACCACCTTGGCTGGCGGCAATCTGCTCACCGATCAAGGCTCGCTGGTTCTGTATCCGCTTGGTTTGTTGACGTCGGTGCTGCCGCGCATCGAGACGCTGCTCGTTATCAAGTCACTTGCGCTGGCCATCACGATCATTCCACTGTGGCGCCTCGCTCGACATCACGGCCTGCTGGGCATGGGCGCCACGTCGACCATCGTGTTCGCCTACAGCATCTACACCTATGTGCACAACATGAACATCGCCGACTTCGCTCCGGCGGTGCTCGCAGTGCCAGCGCTGATGTGGGCCGTGCTCGCGGGCTTCGACGAGAAGAAGCGCATCATGACCGCTGCGATCGTGTTTGCGCTCTGCTGTCGTGCCGACCTGGGTCTGGCAATTGCCGGGCTTGGCATCTTGCTGCTCATCGAACGACGCCGACGCGTCGGACTCATTGCACTGCTGCTTGGCTTTGGATGGTTCCTCGTGGCCATGTACGGGCTGCAGCGCTGGCTGGGCGATGGCGATTTCGGTTTCTTGGCGCCCTATGCGGCGTTTGGAGACACGCCCCTCAGCGCTTTCTGGGGCATTGTCTCGCACCCGGTTCAGTTCGCGAAGACCGTGGGCACGCTGCCGAACTTCCAGATCCTGGTCACGTTGCTTGCGCCGGTGTTGTTCTTGCCACTCACCGCGCCCAGGTATCTGCTGCCCGCGGTGCCGCTCTATGTCCTGTACATGGGCGCCGATGTGCCCTTTGGTCGCCTCCGCGAGGCGGCGCAAACCGTGCCGATGACTGTATTCATCTTTGTTGCCACCGTCTTTGCACTTAAACGAAGTGGGCGCATACTGGTCAACACGGTGCGAGTCGAACGCCGGATCATTCTCGCACTGTTGCTCACGGCGCTCGTGTTCTTCGTCCGTGACTCCTCAACGTCGCCCTATCAGAGTCCTTGGAATTGGGGAGCACTCGAAGAAATCGACGTAGAACGGATCAGCGCAGTCGAGTTGATCCCGCCCGAGTCCGAGGGCGCTCCAGTGCGGGCATCTGCGTCGTTGTTGCCGTTGCTGTCGGAACGGCTGGGTGTGTATGCGCTCGATGTCAGCGTCGGCAAGTTCGATCCTGAGAACCCCGAAATTCCGATTCCGATGACCTCGCGCGAAGACATTGTCGTCGCGGCCGCGACCGCCGATGTCGACTGGCTCATCATCGATCGCGACTTCGAAGACATCGACGCCAACATCAACGAAATCAGGCTGAAGCTGGCTCAGATCGGCTGGCAGCTCCAGAGCGGAGCGGTCGGCGAGCAGCGGGTCGAGGTTTTTCAGTTCACTGGCCTGATAGCTGCAGTGACCGGCGCTGCCGCCGAACCGCCAAGTGATTTCGGCTTCGGGGCGCCGCCCGAAGACGAGCCCGACGATTCAGAAACCAATGCTGACGATGCAGACACCAACGTCGAAGGCGACCCCGAGGGATAGCGGCGCAACTGTTTGCCGCCTCGTCAAGGAGCGTCGGCGACATGCTGGTGGCCTGCGGCGGTGAGCGCCGCCCGGATCGATGTGGCGAATCCAGCTAGTTCGTCGTGGTCGACCTTCGCTGCAGCGTTGGCAAAGCTCATATCACTCATGTCGTTGAGCTGCAGCACATGCAGATGGGTGTGAGGAACCTCGAAGCCCGCAATCATCAATCCGATTCGCTCGGGGTTGAAGACGCTTTTGAGAGCATTGCCGACATGATGGGCGACCTTCATCATGTGGGCGGCGTTGTCAACATCGATGTCGGTCCACTGGTCGACCTCGGCTCGGGGTACCACTAACGCATGACCGCTGGTGATGGGGTTGATCGACAAGAAGCCGACGCACACATCGTCTGACCACACGAAGTGGCCAGGCAGGTCGCCGTTGATGATGAGACTGAAGACCGATGGCATGGGCGACATCGTATGCTGGCCGAGTGGGGCAGCAGGAACCTGGGGGCAGAACTCCGATCTTTGATCGCGACGGCACCATCGAAGGTTCCGACGCAATTCTCACCGTGCCCAACCTTTTCACCCTGGCGCGGCTGGCGTGCGTGCCGGTGTTCGTGTGGATGGTGCACTCGGCCGATCAGCGCTTCGGTGCTGCTGGGCTGCTGGCCGTGCTGGGCGCAACCGACTGGGTCGACGGCTACCTGGCCCGATTGCTCGACCAGCGCAGCAAGTTCGGTCGTGTCTTTGATCCAACAGTTGACCGGTTGATGTTTCTCGTTGCGCTCCTCTCCATGTTGATCGTCGATGCTGCACCAGCTTGGTTTCTAGTTGCGGTGTTCGTCCGCGAGGCGCTCGTGGCGTTGGCTGCGCTTTACCTGGGCGCCAGGGGAGTGCGCACTGTCAAAGTGAGCTGGTGGGGTAAGACCGCCACCTTTGGCCTTTTGTTCGCACTGCCGCTCTTCCTTGCTGCCTCGGCAGAACCGAGCGGCGAGCAGATCTACCGGTCTCTGGCATGGATCATGGGTGTTCCGGCGCTCTTTCTCAGCTGGGTTTCTGCGGTTGGTTACCTTCCGCTGCTGCGAAATCGAGCCACCGGTCAAGTCTCTACCTAAAGTCAAGGTTTCGCTCATCCCGCAGATGGGCTACCGTTCGGGCCAATGCTCGTTCCTGAAGATCTGCGGTACTCCCAGGACCACCAGTGGGTGCGCGACGAAGGTGATCTTTGGCGAGTCGGCATTACCGAATTTGCCCAAGAAGCGCTCGGCGAGGTCACCATGGTTCAGGTCGTCGCCCCCCACGAAGCCGTGGGAGCTGGCCACGAAATGGGCGAAATCGAAGCGTTCAAAGCAATGACTGATCTCTACATGCCGGTCGACGCCGTTGTGATCGAGCACAATCCGGCACTTGCCGAGACCCCAACCGCGGTGAATCAGGACCCCTATGGCTCGGGGTGGTTGTGCACCGTGCGGCCTACAAGCCCCGGCGATTTGGCCGAACTGCTCGACGCCCCCGCCTATCTCGACCTGATCGGCATGACCAATGGCTGAGGTCGTGTGCGGCCGCTGCGGCCATCCAAACAGCAGCGCGTCGAACTACTGCTCGTCGTGCGGTTTCGATCTTCACCGCGCCCACGAAGAACCAACAACCGAACACGTGATCGTGAACGTCGACGAAACCGATGACAGTCACGACGACGATCCCGGCGCCAGTTCTCCCGGCCCGGCCGGCTCCGTCGACGCACCGTCAGAATCCACACCGGCGTCGACATCCACGTCGGGCGCGTTCACCGCCACCTTCATCGTGAAGCGCGGCGCCAAAGCCGGCGCCCGTTATCCGGTCACGACCGACATCACCGACATCGGTCGGCATCCCGAGAGCCACATCTTCCTCGACGATGTCACGGTTTCTCGGCGCCACGCCCAGGTCCGCCGCGACGGCGATGCCGTCTTTCTCAGCGACGCAGGATCGCTCAACGGCACCTATCTCAACCGAACACGAATCGAGTCAAGCAGCTTGCGATCCGGCGACGAAGTCCAGATTGGCAAGTTCAAGCTGGTCTACCTGACCGGCGAATCATGAGCGAATCAACCTCGAACAACCCGTCAGAAGACACCGATGCGGGACAAACCAGTCAGCGCACGCACATGTCGATCGGCGAGGTGCTGAATCGGCTGCAAGACGAATACCCCGATATCTCGATTTCGAAGATCCGATTTCTCGAGAGCCGGGGTCTGGTCGAACCGCACCGCGCCCCTTCGGGCTACCGCAAGTTCTCGCCAACAGACCTTGATCGCCTGCGCTGGATCCTCACGATGCAGCGCGATCACTTTCTGCCGCTGCGGGTCATCAAAGAACGCCTCGATGCTGGCGGTCCGCTGACCGATGATGAAACCGGCGCCGATGATGTCGAGACTGCGCCTGCAACCTTGACGGTCGCGAAGCCCAAGACGTCGCGATTTCGCTCGCATGGTCCGGACGCCGACGACCTCGACGCCACGGATCTCACCCGTCTGGCTGCGCTCAGTGCCCAACAGTTCGACCAACTCGTGAAGTTCGGGCTCCTCGAATCGCACGAGACCGCCGATGGCCCACGCTTCAGGCGCGACGAGGTCAGGATCGCAAAAGCGGCTGGTGCATTTTTGCAACACGGGATCGAAGCACGCCATCTCAAAGCGTGGCGGGTAGCTGCCGAGCGAGAGGCTGGCATGCTCGAACAGATCGTCACGCCCATCGCCCGCAAGGGCACAGGGGCGTCGGGTGACCGCGCTCGCGAGGTCGCCGACGAGCTGGTCGATATGGGCAACGTCATTCGCGAGGCCATTATCGTGAAATCTCTGCGGGACCGACTCGGTTTCGGCTCGGACCAAGGGAGCTAGCGGCCGGGTGAACCATTCTCTGGCAGCCCCTCGAGTGGCGCGCTTTGCGTGCTCCGCACTCCGCCTGGCCGCGCAACCTCTAACCATGCATCGACGGGGTAGTCTTTTGTGGTGATCGCGATGAAACTTGTGGGCGTGCGGGTCGAGATGCCCAGCAACACGCCCATCGTGCTCCTGCAAGAGACCTCGGGCGACAGCCGGATGTTGCCGATCTTCATCGGACAGGCCGAGGCGACTGCGATTGCGCTTGCGCTCGAAGAGGTCGAGACGCCCCGACCAATGACCCACGATCTCGTCAAGGATCTACTCATGGTCATGGGGGCCACTCTCGAGAAGGTGATCGTCACCGATCTGCGCGACAAGACGTTCTACGCCGAGATGCATCTCGATGTCGGCGGCAAGCCCCAGGTTGTGTCGTGCCGCCCGAGCGATGCGCTCGCCATTGCATCTCGAACCGGATCCGACGTGTTCGCTGCAGTCCATGTGGTCGACTCTGCCGGCTTCATCCCCGAGCCCGACGAGGCCGAGGTCGAAGAAGAGGGCGAGGCCGTCGAAGAGGTCCTCGACGAATTCCGCGAGTTCATCGACAACATCAACCCCGAAGACTTCGGCGGGTAGGCACCTCACCGCAGCCGCCGACACGAGCTGGCCTCGGTCCTCATACCGCGAGCATTTCCGGCTCATGCCTGCGGCATCGTCGCTCGGTTTGGGCTTCGGCCGCACGAATTCTGCAGGCAGACAGAGACGCTTCTGCTCGGCAAATGGCGGACAGGCATAGGGCTGGCTCAAAGATCGCCCTTGCGCGTGTTAAATATGCTTGCTATGTTGCCACTGGTGGTCATGTTGATAACGAGCATTGACTTCTGTGGGCTTTGCGGCCTACCCTGGAGAACGTCACCGTCGTAATTTCGCCGATGTGGTTTACTCCATGTATGTCGTACGGCGCGACCCACCACAGTCGAAGACCCTTCCACCACACCCTTCAGGATCTTTCCCCCATGGCTTCCGAGCAACTCACCACCGATTCCATCGCACTCGACACTGTCGATGGTTTCCCCGCGAAGCGCACCGCCGAGATTGTTGGTATCAGCTACCGCCAACTCGACTACTGGGCCCGCACCGAACTCGTGCGCCCATCGGGCCGAGCATCTGGCAGCGGAAGCCGCCGTACCTACTCGTACAAGAACTTGCTCGAACTCAAGGCCGTCAAGAACCTACTCGATGCAGGCATCAAGCTCGAATCAGTACGAAACGTCTTCGACTACCTGCGTGACCAGCTTGACCAGGATCCCACCGAAGTAAATCTTGTCATTAACGGCGATTCGGTCATGATCCAGAGCGGCGAACAGATCATCGACCTGCTTCGCAACGGCCAGGGCGTGCTCAACGTGTTGCCACTTGCTGGCGTGCAAAGCGAAGTCGACGCTCGCATCGTCGAGCTCTACCCCGAGATTGACATGGACGTGGTCAAGACCCCAGTCCGAGTAGCCCTCGCCTACTGACTTCTTGACGCTTCTGACGGTGTCGGTCTGATATGCAGTCCAACATCGTCAGAAACGTGAGATTACGAGGCGGTGAGGGTGGCTTCGATTGACGCAATATCTACCGCGCCGGGGCGAGACGTGACCTCGTTACCTTGGGCGTCGTAGAGGATCCAGTACGGCTGAGCTCGGATACCGAGCTGGCGCCACGTCTCGAAGCTCTCATCCCAGATCATAGTTAGTTCGGGACCGTCGGTTCCGGTCGTTGAAACGAACTCGTTTGCGAAATCAAGGCTGTCTTGGGCGCCCATGCCGATGATGTTCAGTTCCGGATATTGTCGCGCCAACTGCGCAACGGCAGGCCCTTCGGACCGGCAGCCCGGTCAATGGGGTGCCCAGAACCACAACAGCGTGGCTCCTGGTTTCGCCAGGCTGGACAAGCTCGTGGTCTGACCACTGGCGAGGTCGACCACATCTATCGTAGGCAACGACACAGTCGCCGCTGCTGGTGCTGCCGTCGCCGCAGGTGGCACCAGCGTGGCGGGTACCGGCGCTGCAGTGGCGGGGACGGCGGCACTGTCTTCGAGAGTCGTGTCTTCGGCAGCAGGTGGGGCATCGGCCGCCGGTATCTCTTCGGTCTCGGCGCGAGATTGCTGGCTCGCCGCAGACTCTTCGGCGGTGTCTTGCTGGGCCGCGCTGTCGCCGGGGGGAGCCTCAGCAACTGGCTGCTCAACCGGGGCGGTCAGCGCAACAGTTGGCTCAGAGGCAGCGCTGGCTGCAACTGCCGCCGTATCGGAGCCAGCGCCTGCGCAGGCCGAGGCTACGAGCGCAAACGCCACTGCAGCAGCGCTGGTCTTGCGGTAGGCCGCAAGCCGGCGCGAGGGATCACTATTCATGCGTGAAAGGTAGTCGAATGCTCATCCAATGTAAGCGCAGCACCCGTTACAAACTACGAAACAACCCGTTCGCCCCACGACCAGCGACTTAGCTGATGCGGTTACCGCCGGAGCTACAGGACGTCGACGCTGCGCTGTGACAGCAAATGGTCGATGAGCACGAGCAATGTCATGGCTTCGACCATTGGTACCGCACGGGGGAGTACACACGGATCGTGGCGTCCCTTTGCCTCGAGTTCGACGGCGTTGCCTGCCCGGTCGACGGTCTTTTGTGGCGACGAGATAGTGGCGGTTGGCTTAAATGCAGTCCGGGTGACGATGGTGGCGCCGTTGCTGATGCCGCCCTGCACGCCACCCGAGTAGTTTGTTTCGGTACCAGGGAACACCGCAGATGGTGCCGAAGTCCGATCCCGAGTTTCTTGCGCCCGGCTTCGCTCAGATCTATCTGCTGCGTCCCCGGGCGCGGCAGGGCGGTTGCCAGGCACGAACGCATCGTTGTGGTCTCGACCCGTCATCTTGGTGCCAGCAAAGCCGGACCCGATCTCGAAACCCTTGGCTGCGGGCAGCGAAATGAGTGCGCCAGCGAGGTCAGCATCGAGCTTGCCGAACACCGGCACGCCGAGACCCGGAGGCACATTGCGGGCCACGCAGGTCACCACTCCGCCCAGTGAGTTGCCGTCGCGTCGGGCCTGCTCGATCGCCGTGGTCATCGCTGCGGCCGCATCAGGATCAGGACAGCGGGTGGCGTCGGCTTCGACATCGTCGAGGGTCACGGTGTCGGCGTCGACCGAAGCTTCGATCGTGTGCACGCTAGAGACCCAGCCCAGGACCTCAACGCCAGCCATCTGAGCCAGCAGTTTGCGAGCTATGGCGGCTGCAGCCACCCGACCAATGGTCTCACGAGCGCTCGCTCGTCCGCCGCCTTGCCAGTTGCGCAATCCGTACTTCGCTTCGGTGGTGAAGTCGGCATGCGACGGCCGGAACAGATCTTTCATGTTGTCGTAGGCGCCGGGGCGGGCATCCTTGTTGCGCACCAGCATCGAGATAGGCGATCCGAGCGTGGTGCCGTCGAATATGCCCGACAGAATCTCGACCTGATCGGCCTCTTGACGTTGGGTCACGAGTCGGCTCTGGCCGGGACGTCGCCGATCAAGATCTGGCTGAATGTCGCCCTCGGAAAGAGCAAGCCGCGGCGGGCAACCATCGACGATGCAGCCAACGCCACCGCCATGGCTTTCGCCGAAAGTAGTCACACGAAAGACGCGTCCAAAGGTGCTTGTCACGCCGCGAGGATAGTCAGCTGCGCCCCATTCGGTCTTCTCGATCGAGCGCGACGCGAATTTCTTCGTAGTCGACGGTCCACAACCGAGATCTCTCGCCGTAGCTTTTCCAGCCGAGAAGCCGCTGTGCGCGCTCGGACATGGCCCCGGCTGCGGACCAAGGAGTCGCCAGAGGAAGCGCTTCTTCGGGGGTCAGCCAGCCGAGCACGAATGACACATGCAGGCCGAACCGCCACTCATCGCCGGTCACGTTGGCACCGCCGTTGTGAATCACCCGGCCGGTGTACAGCAGGCAATCGCCGGCGCTCATCTCGGCCGTGCAGAACTGATGAGCAGTTGGAGCCTGGGCATAGTCACGCCACAGATGGCTGCCGGGAACGACGCGGGTTGCGCCGTTCTCGGCGGTGAAATCGCTGATCGCGTACATGGCCGAAACCGTGACTTCGGGGCTGTCTGGAGTGCAGAGATGAGGCCAGTTGCCGGCGTCTCGATGATGCATCTGTTTGGTCTCGCCCGGCCCGATGATCATCATTTGACCAGTATTGAGCCAGTAATCATCGCACGAAGGCAGTAGCAGCTCGTCGGCGGCGGTCATGAGGGTGGGCGACAAGAGGATCTCTTCGAAGGCCGGACTGCGCCAGGCAAGCCGAGTGAAGCGCTTGGTCTCCGATCCCCAGAACTCCGTCATCCGCTCGCCAGCCGTCGAAGCACCCGGCGAGTGCTGCTGGCTTGGGGCCGCGATGTCGGCCTTGAAGCGGTCGATCAGGTCCGCCGACAAGGCTCGGGGCACGATGACACCACCGTCGGCGCGAAGGTGACCAAGCAGGTCGGCGCTGCTGGCATCGGGCGCAGCGACGGTTATCTCAAGAGCCACGGTTGGTATCTGCCTACAGCTCGAGCAACGCTTGCTCGACGACCTCGCTCAAGGCGGGATGAATATAGAGCGGCCCGCTGGCCATGTCGTCAACAGTAATGTCGAATCGCATTCCAAGAACAAGTTGCTGTATCAGCAGCGAAGCCTCGTGGCCAATGATGTGAGCCCCCAATAGCTGGCGAGTGTCAGCATCGCAGATGACCTTGCAAAATCCGTGATCGTCTTCCATTGCCCAGCCATAGGCGGTGGAGCTGTATGGCTGGGTATGGGCGACGTAGTTCACGCCTGATTGTTTGAGTTCTTGTTCGGTCTTGCCGACGGTTGCAATCTGGGGGCTGGTGAACACCGCCGAGGGTGCACCGCTGTAGTTCGGCGACTGCAGCTCGCCCGGGTGTTGAATATTGTGGGCGATGACTCGTGTCTCGGCATTGGCGGTGTGCTTGAGTTGCATTGGATTACAAATGTCACCAAGCGCCCAGACCCCCTCGACCTCGGTGCGCATGTGCTCGTCGACAATCACGTAGCCGTCGTCGTTGAGCGGGATACCGCTTTCGCTGACACCGAGCTGCTCGCCGTTTGGAATGCGGCCGATAGCAATTAACAGTTCGTCGACAACAACGGGCTCCTGGCCCTCAAACTCGATAGTGATCTCGCCGTCGTGCTGGGTGATCTTGTCGGGCACCGACCCGGTCCGCATCGTGAATCGCTTCGAAAATACCTCGGTGAACCGTTTCGAAACCTCGTGGTCGTGACTCGTGAGCAGACCCGGGCTTCGGTTGATGATCGTGACATCAGATCCCGCGGCGTTGAAAACATGGCCCAGCTCGCAGGCGATGAACCCGCCGCCCAGAATGGCCAGCCGCTTCGGCAGTTCCTCGAGCCGCATGATGGTGGCCGAGGTGTGAAAGTCGACACTGTCGAGCCCATCGATATCGGGGATACGGGGCCGGGCGCCAGCAGCCAACACTATGGTGTCGGCAGTAATCGTTTGGTCACCGACCCGCAGTTGCTTGTGACCGACGAAGCGGGCGTCTTCGTTGAAGACCGTGACGTTGTCGAGCGATTTCCGGTAGTCCTCGCCGTCCTCGGCAATGGGATCGATGCGATTGAAGACGCGAGAGACGATGTCGCTCCACCGCACATTGTCGACATGGGCATCGACCCCGAGCGGGCTTGCGGTGCGAATGGTCTCCACGATCGACGCCGGGTAGATAAACATCTTCGACGGAATACAACCCCGATTTAGGCAGGTTCCACCGAACACGTCGCGCTCGACAATGGCGACCTTCCAGTCAGCGAAATCGTCGGTAAGGATCGAGTTTCCCGAGCCGGCGCCAATGATGATGAGATCAAACTGTTCCACTGACCCAGGGTACTGACCGTGGGTCGGTCACTCGCACCGGGGGTAATGTTGTGATCGGGCGCCGGGCACAGCAGCCTGTAGGGGTGGAAGCCGAATTCTCGGTCTCAGAGGCCGTACTCGAGGCCTTTGGGGTCGCCGATGCGCAGATCGAACTGCTCACCGGCGGGCGCACCAATCAGACGATGCGAGTTCGAGCCGGGCGCGACCTGGTGCTGCAGCACATGCACGCCGGTGAGTCCCGCGATCTGCTGGGCACCATGGAAAACCTGGTACGGGTCACTGCACATCTGGACTGGAAACGAGCCATTGGCGGCCGGGGCGACAGCTGGTATCCCATGCTGGTTCCAACTGGCGCGGGGAAGCCATTCATCATGACCGAGCAGGGCGATGTATGGCGAGCATTTGCGTATCGCCAAGGCCAGATTCGCCGGTCGACGCAGCCGTTGGAGATTCTCACCAGCGCCGCCGCGATCTATGGACGCTTCGCTGCTGAGACCGCGGATCTGGGCGGCCCTGACCTCATTGAGACTGCGCCCGAATTTCACGACATCGACCGGGTTCATGCTGATCTGCATCACGATCTCGAAGCAAGCGCCGCCACCGTCAGAGACACGCTCGCACAAGACATGACTCTGGCCGAAGCCGTGAAGGCGAGGCTCGATGCCCGATGTGCTGCCGACGGGCTCAGGTGGTCACCGGATCGGGTGGTGCACAACGATACCAAACTGTCCAACGTGCTATTCGACAATGACCGAGCCCGTGCGATTGCGGTGCTCGACCTGGACCTCGCCATGATGGGCCCGTCGTGGCACGATCTGGGCGATCTGGTGCGCAGCGCGTCGTGGCATGCGCCTGAAACGGCCAGGCTCCACGGACCGGCATTCTCGCCCGCGTTGTTCGAGGCAATTGCGAGGTCCTACGTCGACGCCGCCGGTGACACGCTCAGCCCGGCCGATATCGTGACCTTCGCCGCAGCTGGACCACGACTCAGCCTCGAGCTTGGCTTGCGCTACCTCAACGACCACATTCGCGTCGAACCACAGCTACAGGTCGCAGGCGAGAACGGTCACCTGTTGCGAGGCCGGGCCAACGTGAAACTCGCCGATGAAATGCTGGGCGCCTACGATGCGTTACGTCACACGGTCGACACCTTCGTCACCCGACGCTGAGGAAGACCTAAAGGATTTTCATGAAGTGGACTCGTTCCGAAAAAGCTGATCGCAACTTTCGCGATGCGCGAACTGGCGGCGCAACGCGCAGCACCAGCCCCCGGTCCAGTGGCGGAGGCCGTGGCGGAGCAGCAGCCGGCGCTGGCGGCTTGGGCATCGTTGGGCTGATCCTTGCTCTGCTGTTCGGGGGCAACATACTTGGGGGCGGTACTGGCACCGCTTCGGGGTCGGCCCTCGACACCGTCGGTGAAACCCGAACCAGCCAAACCGGCACCCAGAACACGCTCGATGACACCAATGAGCAGTGGTTCAACTTCTTGCTGGTCGACGTGCAGAGCTTCTGGGTCGACCAGTTCGCCGCCAACGATATTCGCTACGACGAAGCAACGCTCACACTCTTCGACACGCCCATTCGCACCGGCTGCGGTACAGCGCAAGCCGCGATCGGACCCCACTATTGCCCGCTCGACAAAGGCATTTATCTCGAGACCGGCTTTTTCGAGGACATCCTGGCGCGTCGATTCGGTGCGAGCGGCGACTTCGCCCAGGCCTACGTCGTGGCGCATGAGTTTGGTCATCATGTTCAAGGCGAGCTCGGTATATCGAGCTGGGTCCGCCAAGAACAATCCCAGAATCCGAGTCAGAAGAACGACCTGTCCGTGCGTCTCGAGCTGCAGGCCGATTGTCTGGCAGGAGTGTGGGCCCGCTCGGCCGAGGAACGAGGTCTACTTGATCGCGGTGACATCGCCGAAGCGCTCGGCGCGGCCGAGGCAGTCGGCGACGACCGCATCCAGCAATCTCAGGGCCAGCGCATCAACCCCCACACCTGGACACACGGCTCGGCTGCTGAGCGCCAGAGATGGTTCACGCTCGGTCTCGACTCGGGTGACACCGAGGTGTGCGACACGTTCCAGTAAAAGGACAACTTCTCCGCGATGCCACGCTTTGGCGACGACCTCGTCGCAGCGATCGAATCGGCCGAACGGTGGGCGATCCATGACCCCGACCCAGTGTCGCGTTCCAAGCTCGACACCCTCATTGATGCTGGCGACCCGGCGCTGATCAGACTTTTTTCGGGACGCCTGGCGTTTGGAACTGCTGGCCTTCGAGCCGAGGTCGGTGTTGGACCAACCAAGATGAACGCGCTCGTGGTGCGCCAGACCACGGCGGGCGTAGTCGATTGGTTGCGCCGGTCGGGCATCGCAAAGCCCAGGGTCGTGATCGGCTTCGACGCCCGCCACGACTCCCACGCTTGGGCTCGCCATGGCGCAGCCGCAGTGCACGCTGGCGGCGGCCATCCGTTATGTGCAACCGAGGCTGCTCCCACGCCGGTGTTCGCGCATGCATTGCTCACCGAGAGGGCCGACGCTGCGATCGTTGTCACCGCAAGCCACAATCCGCCAGCCGACAACGGCTACAAGCTGTACCTGGGCGACGGACTTCAGCTCACTGCGCCCGCAGATGTCGAGATCGCAGAACGAATCGAAGCACTGGCCCAGTCATGGTCAAGCTTCGGCACACAGATCGACGATGCGTATGCCGAATTCGAGTTCGGCGATCCCGATCTCACCGCGTCATGGATTGCTTATCATCATCAAAGTGCGATGTCAGCGTTGATGACCGATCGGCGCACCGTCAGCCTTGCATACACCGCAATGCATGGCGTGGCCGGACCCTCGATAATGCACACCTTCCAGTCCGCTGGGTTCGTCCAGCCAATCGTAGTAGCCGAGCAGTTCGAGCCCGACGGCGACTTCCCGACCGTTCCGTTCCCGAACCCCGAAGAGACAGGCGCAATGGACCTGGTCATGGCGACGGCTCGCAAACACAGGGCCGATGTCGCGGTCGCCAACGATCCTGACGGGGACCGGGTGGCGGTTGCGGTACCCAGCCGCAACGGCGACGGGTTCACCGCATTGAGCGGCAACGAACTCGGTGCTCTGCTCGGCGACCATGTTTTGCGCCACACGACCGGCTCCGATCGGCTCGTGGCCCGATCAGTTGTGTCGAGCCGCCAGCTCGACGCGCTTGCTGCTGCGGCTGGTGTGCACTGCGAAGTCACGCTGACCGGGTTCAAGTGGATTGCCCGGCCAATCGTGACCCACGCACCATTACGGTTTGTCTTCGGCTTCGAAGAGGCCATTGGCTACTGCATCGGCGAGCGGGTGCGAGACAAAGACGGCGTGACCGCAGCGCTGGTGGCAGCCGAGATGTTTGCCGGTTTCCGAGCCGCAAACAGCAGCGCGTGGCAGCGGCTCGACGAACTTGCGGCAGCTCATGGCGTCTACGCGAACCGTCCAATCGTCATTCGCTTCGACGACGATCCAAGCCGTGGCGCCAAGCTCATGGCCAAACTTGAGGGTCCCTTGCCCGACGCGCTAGGGGGCCAGCGGATCGTCGAGTCTGGACCGGTTGGGATGGGTTCACTTCCGCCGACGCCCGGACTTCACATGGTGACTGCAGATGACACGCGAGTGATCGTGCGGCCAAGCGGTACTGAGCCCAAGTTCAAGGCATATATCGAAGTGATTCAGCCGGTGCAAGATCACGCGCTCGTGCATGTTGAAGCGGCGCGCGAACGCGCTGCGAGCCGGCTCGAAGCTGTTACAGCCGACGTCCAGGCGCTGCTAAATCCGGGCCGAGGCTAGGTGCTCAGGTCAAACGAGCAACCGCAGCGTTGAATTCGGTGATGGTGTCACCAATAATGTCGGCAACAGGTCGCACGGCATCGATGCGTCCGGCAACTTCGCCGGTGAGTGCGATTGCAGCTTCCATGTCGCCACCGAAGTACAACGCTTGAGCGTCACCGAAGTCACCAAAGACGTTGTGCTCGGCGGTCACGAGCCCGGCGGTCTTGTTGGTGCGTAGGGCCCGCAACGCGGGCGAGTGCTGACTGTTGAGAAACAACGTGTCGGTCTCGGCTGCGTTGACGATTGCCTGTTTCCAGTTGTCGTGCACCGGCGACTCTGCGGCCGAGACCATTCGCGTGCCCATCTGTACACCCTCGGCGCCGAGCGCAAACGCCGCCGCCATGGTCGCGCCGTCGCAGATGCCGCCGGCAGCGATGATGGGCACGTCGACCCGCGAACGTATAAGCGGCAGTAGCACCATGGTCGAGACCGGAGTCGGACTCTTGAAGCCGCCACCCTCGCCGCCTTCGACAACCAATCCATCGACGCCAGCATCGACCGCCTTGAGCGCTGCGCTGAGCGTCGGAACTACGTGGTAGACGGTTAGACCTGCTTGTTTGAGCACTCCGGTGTACTTGGTCGGAGAACCCGCCGAGGTCGTGACGAACTTGACGCCCTGGTCGATGACGAACTCGGCAATCTGCGGATCGCGTACGAACGCCTGGGCGATGTTGACCCCGAACGGACGGTCTGAGAGTTCGCGCATCGCCAACATCTCGGCCTTGACCGCGTCGAGTTCGCCCGACGAAGTCTCGATGATGCCGCACGCCCCGGCCGCGCTCACTGCGCTGGCGAGCTGGCTGCGGGCAATCCAGCCCATGGGCGCTTGCACGATGGGTATCGGCACGCCGAGATCGCGGCTCACACGATTGTCGAACGCGGCGGGTAGCTCGGCAGCGGTCCGGTTCATGCGTCGACCAGGTTGGGGTCCCGCTGCATCTGGATCTCGTCGCATTCGGGACAGACCGGGTACTTCTTCGGATCGCGACTGGGCACCCAGATCTTGCCGCAGAGCGCCACGACTGGTTCGCCCGTGACCGCAGAATTCATGAGGGCCTCGCCGCCCCCGATCACATAGTGCGAGTAGCGATCGTGGTCACCCTCGTCGAGCTTTGCCGCCGGGGGAGCTACTTCTGTATCTATCGACATCGAACGAGTCTAGGGAGACGAAGGCCGAGAGACCATTAATCGAGGTGTCCTCGTGCCGCAACCGCGCATCTCATGAGACGCCTGACACGGTCGGTACCGTGGCGCCATGGCTGAACGATCGATGACAACACCGCACGGCACCTACAAAATCTGGCGCCCCGATGCTGATGTCACATCACCCTTGCGAGCTTGGTCAGCCGCAGACCAACTGGTCCTCGATCATCTCGGCGCCGATGATCTCGGGCGAGTGCTCGTAGTAAACGACGAATTCGGTGCACTGTCCTGCGGACTGGCGCACTGCGAGCCATTGGTCTGGAGCGACTCGGTGCTCAGTCGGCAGGCAATCGACGAGAATCTGCAGCGCAACGGACTGCCTGCCCTCGATGCGAGTCGAAGTATCGCTGGCAACGAGTCACCAACGGGGCGATTTGACACGGTCGTGTACCGAATTCCCAAGGTTGCTGCCCTGCTGGAGTTCCAACTCGATGCGCTGTCACGCTGTGTCGACGAGTCGACCCGCATCGTGGGCACGGCGATGGCTCGGCACATTCACACGTCGACCCTTGCTGTCTTCGAGGCCCGCATCGGGCCCACGACGACGTCGCGAGCGACCCGCAAGGCGCGACTGGTGCATCCTGAGTACGCGCCAACTTCGCCACCGCTGAAGCTGCCAGGATCCTTTATCACTGACCACGGCATCATCGTCGAGCAGATGCCAGGCACCTTCAGCGCCGGGCATGTAGATCCTGGGTCAGCACTGCTGCTTCAGGTGCTCGCCGGGATCGAACCGCCACATCGAGAAGCAGTGGTACTTGACTTGGGTTGCGGCAACGGTGTGCTGGGCGCAACCATGGCAGCGCAGTGGACCCATGTGAGCTTCGTCATGGTCGACGTATCTGACCTGGCGGTAGCCGCGGCCCAGGCAACATGGGAAGCAAACGGGCTACACCCCGAGGTTTCATTTCGGGTCGCCGATGGCCTGAGCGGCACCGAAGACGCGTCGATCGACCTGGTGCTCACGAATCCTCCGTTTCACCAGGGCCATGCCGTCGATGCGGGGCTGACCGATCGGCTACTCGGCGACATGGCGCGAGTCCTCGCGCCCGAGGGCGAGGCCTATGTGGTCGCGCAGCGTCATCTGAATCTGCACACCCGGCTGTTGCAGTGGTTCGAATCGGCCGAGGTCATATCCAAGCACCCGAGCCATGTGGTGGTTCGGGTGCAACTGCCCAAGCACAGCTAATCTCGCCAGTGAAGCGGGCCTGAGCTCACTTCACCCGGTTTCGCCAGCACCTAAGCGATTTCTGGCCGGGCGAATCTCGGCTATCAGCCGACGATTTGTACTTTGGAGCCGATTGGCATCATTCCAGCGATCTGGCTGATGACATCGTTCGGTACGCGGATGCAGCCGTTGCTGGCGTATTGACCCATCAGGCCTGGATTGTTCGTGCCATGGAGTGCAATCTTGGGCACGCTGCCACCAAAGGAGTTCAGCGCATCAGAGTAGATTCCAAGGCTGATCAGGCGTGGACCGTAGGCGGCGCTGGGGCCAGCCATGATTTCTTCGACCCAACCATTCGCGCGCGGCGTTGGCGACGAGCTCTTTCCCAATACCGCTGCGGTTGTCAGCAGAACGTTGTTGCCTTCGAAGACCGTCACGGTGTTCGTGGATACGTTGATCTGCAGCATGCGGTTCGACGAGCTCCAGTTGAACTGTGAGGTCTGGACCCAGGCAGTGGTGCCGTTCGGGCGTGCGGGCACGTAGACCTTGGCCCACGGGTCGCCAGGCTCGCCGGCAAGTACTCGGTACACCAATGCGTTGCCGAACACGGTTGGGTTCACCGCTGGCAGCGCCGTGCCGTTGAAAGTCGGCGTGAACTGTGGTCCGCCTGGGGTGGTGTGCAGCGTTGGTCGTGAAACTGTCGCGGTCAGCGTGCGGGTGAAGGTGCCGCCAGCGGGTGCGTCGGCGGGAACCGTTGCGGGCGCAGATGCAGCCGAAGCGGTTGCTGGCTGCGGGTTTGGTACGTCGGTTGCTGGCTGCGGGTTTGGTACGTCGGTTGCTGGCTGCGGGTTTGGTACGTCGGTTGCTGGCTGCGGGTTCGGTACGTCGCCGGTTTCGGTCGGCGCCGCGGCGGGAGCTGCAGCTTCGGACTGCGTTTCGCCCGTTCCGGCGCTTGCGGTTTCGGTGCTGGCCTCGTCGTCGGAAGTATCACCTTCGGTCGTCGATGCTTCGGCCTGTTCGGCAGGCTCGTCGACCTCGACGGGTTCTTCGTCTTCTGGCTCATCTTCGATCGGCGCCGCAGCTGGCAAGATCGTGACTGGTTCCGCCGTGGCTGCGGGCTCAGGCATCTCGATGGCGGCCGTCGTGGGCACAGCTTGCGCGGGGGCAATGTCGGCAAACGTCTCGACCTCTTGGGCGAACTCGGTTGAGCCATCGCCACGATTGGAGATCAGGAGCACCGCCAGCAGGCTGGCGAGCACAATGAACACTACAAATCCGATGCGGTCTGACCGCGAGATACCTATGCGCATAACTCGCATAGCTTAGATGGCCGGGCAGCGAACAACGTGTCGCGCTAGCTCTCGGGGATGGTCACTGGCCAACCAGGTAACCAAAAAGCGGTGACAGCTAGCGCAAAAGCAGCGATTATCACCGCAATATCAATTTTTCTAAATCCTGACCTTTTTGGCCTTGGCGCCGTGGTTGATCCTCGACTGACCATTGCAGTCGCCAAATCTCTTGCTCGACGGTGGCTACCAATAACCACCGCTGCGGCAGTGTCACCGATATAGGAGAACGCCTCGCGCAAAGGTTTGTCGGACAAATCAGCCGGCGAAGGACGATTCGAGACCGATTCATTCACGACTTCGATCTCATCAACCACAAGCGGCAACGAGCGCACCGCAAGTGCGACAACCGAACCGATCTCATCGACCGGTACGCCGACCCGACGAAGCGGACCAATCAAGCGCCGAATCGCGAACCCGACGGCCGTCAGACCGGTCGTCCAGCTCAAGATGCCAGCCCACAAAATCATAACTATGCCGACCACGATGAGCCGGGCGTAGTCAAGCAGACCACCGACGCCGATGCCGGCAACAAAGGGTTCTTCGCCCGACGCGGCGGCGCCGATGGCTCCACCGATCAACGCGAACCGAATGATGAGTGGCACCCGAGGCAGGACCGAGGCTGGCAATTTGGCCGCAAGGAATACTGCGACAACCAGCACGGCGGCGACGATGACGTGACTCCACTGCGGGTTGAACACGAGCCCGACCGAGATGACGATGCCGGCTACAACCTTGGTCTCGGGCGCAAGGCGATGCACCGGGGAATCAACGGGTACTGGACGAAAGAATGCTTGAGCGCGACTCACGAGGTGGCCACCATCAGTTTTCCGTCGCTCAGACGCAGACGTTGGTCAACATGAGGTGGTGCCCACTCGATGTCATGGCTCACGACCACAATCGAGGTGCCCGCGAGCCGCACTCGGTCCAGCGTGTTCGCCAGATCGCTACGGCCAGCTGCGTCGAGCCCGGCCAGTGGTTCGTCGAGCACCAGCAACGAAACGCCACGGGCGACAAGACCGGCCAGGAGCACCCGACGCTGTTCGCCGCCACTCAACTCGTCGATGCGCCTATTCAGCAGATGATCGAGTTCGAAGAGCTCGGTGCTGGTCTGCAGGTTTTGAAAGCGGGTTCGCTGCCGGTTGCTCTCGGAGTCTTCGTCGCTGCCATCTGAGCGCACACCGGCAAGCGAGTGAAGCTCAGCGCTCACCGTCGGGCGCAGCAGTTGCAACCGCACATGTTGGTGAGCCAGGGCCCGACGTAAACCCGCAGCTTCGTCGACTCCGCCCTCAGTCTGTTCTGCCAGGCCCGCAAGAATTCGAGCCAGCGTCGTCTTTCCGCTGCCGTTGCGGCCCTCGATCATGATCATCTCGTAGCGATGTATCGACAAGTCCAGGCCCTTGAGAACATCGAGTGCCCACGGTTGGGTCGGGTTGTGCGTGAAGCCCACGTTGCGCAGCCGTAGCAACCGCGAATCGGTGACCGAGGAGTGAATAGTGCGCAGCTCGCTGAGGGCATCGGGTTGCGCCTCGGCCGTCGCATTTGCTGATCGCAGCACGATGCGGCGGTCCGTTGGCGCCGCATCGTTGCGGTGGGTGGTGCGCACCACGGCACTAGTGGTCAGGGCGTTCAGCCGACGCGTGATACGCAGCTGTTCCGCGGGGTCGAGCATCGAGGTGACTTCGTCGGCCAGCAGCAGCTTGGGCTCGCGACGAAGCGCCGATGCCAACGCCAATCGCTGCAGCTCGCCGCCCGAGAGCTCGCTCGTAGGGCGGTCTTCGGGCAGATCGAGCCCGACATCGGCGAGGGTCGCGACTACGTCGACCCCGGTATCTAGGCCCCAGCGAAGGTCTTCTTCGACGGTGGTTCCTACCACTTGTGCCTCGGGGCGCTGGCCCACCCTGGCTGTTCCTCCGAAGCTGCCCAGTCCAACAAGACCGGTACGTTCGACGGCGCTGTGGTTGTCCATCCCCGCGAGCGCATCGAGCAGCGTGGACTTGCCGGCGCCGTTGGGCCCTTCGACGACAACGTGTTCGCCCGGCTGGATGTCAAGTGTCAGTGGCATCGTGACCGTGACCCCGTTGCGCTTCAATGCGGCACCGGCGATCCGCACCGGTAGCGGGTTTGCGATTTCGGCCGGTTGCAACGACAGGCCAACTGGTTCGACCAGTGCCTGATCCAAACGGCGCAGAATCGCGCCGCCGACCGCCCGAATAGCGAGCGCATACAGGATTGTGTAGAAGAACTCGGTTGCAGGGATCAACAGCAACCAGTTGTCGATCAAAAAGTCTGCAGTCGATTCAAGCCAGCCATCGACCGTCTGGGCCGCATCGTCGATGAAACCAAGGCCCAACCCCCCAAAGGCTGATCCGATGCTCGACACGATGTTGCCGAACCCATTGGCCTGGTTTTCCACGTTGTCGAAGACCAGCGTGCGCAACTTCTTGTTGATGGCAATCGCGGGATAGAAGAACAGCACGCTGCCCGCCATAGCAGGCCATGCAATGAGTAACGAAAATGCGATCGACCTCAGCCGGCCCCAGCCTCGTTTCAGGCCATAGCCACCACACCATCCGAACACTCCAGCGAGTGCAGCCTGGCTGACTGGTCCAAGTCCACCAAGAATAAGTGCGATCGCAGCTGCGGCGCAGGTGGCAATGACCACGGCTCGGGTGCGTCGGCGCGCTGCGAGCACCGCAACCACAAAACTGGCCACCACCTGGAACAGGCTGCCCGAGGCCAACACCCGTCCCGCAGCAAGGAGGGCAACAACCAGTGCTGCGGTCAGGGCAGCGTCGGCGACCTCGGCCGCATCGAGCGGCTCGGAGCGTCTGGTCGAAGCGGCTCTGGTCGAAGGCGGGTTGGTCGTTTGACTCATAAGCGGCAACTCATGCGGCGGCGATCTTGTCGAGTCGCTTACGGATGCGCGTCACGCTGACCTTCTCTCGGGCACCAAGATGCTGCGCAAACGCGCTGATTCGCAACTCCTCGAGCGACCAGGCAACCCCTTCGATCTCTTTGGACCACGGCATGTGAGTGACAACGGTGTCGTAGAAGTCTTCGACACCCAAGATCTCGTGCATGGCGGTTCGATCAGCCATTACTCGGGTCGGCAGTCTTTCGAGACGGTGCCGCATGCCCTGGAGATACCGGACCATGTCGTGGAAGCGGTGCGTTCCGATTGCGTTCAGGTGGCCGGGAAATACCAGTCGGTCGAGGTGATTTCGCACGTCGTCGACACAATCTTTCGGGAGTTGATCAGCGGCAACGATAGCCATTCTGATAGCGGCAGTCTCGTCGATCATCTTGGCAGCGACCGGCGCCCAGGTGCTGGCGAGGCGCGGTAGATCGCGTCGTGCCTGTTGCTGAAGTTGGTCGAAGTCGTCGCGGCTCCAGGGGACGCCAGCGTCGTCGATAATCGTGCCCAGACACGCGAGCGTAAGGTCTTCGAACCACTCTTTGCGCTCACCATGGGCAGTCAATGTCAAAGCCAGGAGTCGCGCGGTGGTCAACTCTGGGTTCATTTCGCGCAACGGCGCCTTGACGGTGAGCCGAAGCAGTCGTCGTGCGCCCGCCCACATCGATGCAGCCTGGGCCTGCGCCGACTGCAGCAGAGCAACGCCGACGAGGTCGGTGCGATCGACGAGTGCGGGATAAGCAGCCGTGGCTCCTTGTTTGGCGCCGACTGACACGGTGCGCGGAATTGTGCCGAAGTCCCAGTCGTTGGCGCCAGCGTGAGTCACGCCTTCGGATCCGTCGTCCAGCGCCTTTGCGATATCGGCCTTGAGTTGGTCGCGCAGCACATCGAGGTCGGCGCCCTCGGCGAGCACTTCGCCTTGGTCGTTGACGACCCGGTAGTGAGGCCGCAGTGGTGTGGGCAGCGAGCGGGGATCGAGCGCATCGAAGGGTAGCGATTCGCCGATGCGCCGCTCGATTGCCTGGCGTAGTGCGAGCGCAAACTCCGAGGTGTCGGTGTTGCTCTCCGACGACGGGTCGGGCAGTTCGGCCATGATCGTGTCGACGGTTTCGGGTACCGGCACCAGCCGTTTACGCAGCGGTTTCGGCAGCGCTCGTACCAGCGCGATCACAGCGTCGCGGCGATGACCGGGAACAACACCAAGAAACGTCATTGCCTCGATGCTGTTAGCGGCGGTGACCGGTATGTCGACCGCGACTGAAGTCTGCGCATTCTGATAGTCGAGCGCCAGACGAACGCTTCCGTGGCTGACTTCGTCGGGGAAACTCGCCTCGTCGACCGTTGCTTCTTCCTCGGTGATGAGGTCATGCACCGACATCTCGAGCAGGTGAGGATCGTTCACCGAGGCAGGCCCGAACCATGATTCGAAGTGCGGGCCGCTGCACACGTGTTCGGGTAGCGCAGAGTCGTAGAACGTCCACACCCGGTCGTACTCGTCGTCGAAGCTGCGTTGTGTGGCACGGACGGCAAGGTTTCTGGCCTCGTGCCGCACCGAGGCATTCGTAGCCTCGAACCCATGCCGCTGATGTTCCCAATCGCTCTCGATGAGCGCATGATGAATAAACATCTCGCGGGCAGTGACCGGATCGTGGCGATCAACCGGGATGAGCCGGTCGGCCACGATCGGCAAGCCGAACAGGCGGATCGTCTCGGTTGTCATTGCTCGGCCGGTTTCGCGATCCCATGCGGGCTCGCCGACTTCGACCGTGGTCAGGTGCTCGCCTGGAGCTTCGATCCACCCCGGATCGATAGGCGCAACGTTGCGGGCCCACAGTCGGGTGGTCTCGACCAGGGTCGTGGCCATGATCCAATCGGGTTTGGTTTCGAAACAGGTCGAGCCGGGCTGGATGGCAAACCGTGCGTTGCGGGGCCCCAGGTATTCGTGCGACCGTTCGATACGCATCCCGACCTGAGACAGCATGCCAGCCAGGACGGCTCGGTGAATGTCCTCGCCGAGGTTGTCGTCGTGCCCCGGGCCGATCGCAACGTCGAAGTCGCTGCTGTAGCTGTTCGGCAGGTCGAGTTCGGTTGCCGAGCTACGAAGTTGTTCGATCGTGTCGAACCACTCGGCCATGCGCTGGCCGTGCAGGAATCGGTCGCGGCACCACTTGGTGAACTGGCGGCGGTTGGTATCGCGCCGTTTGCTACTGGCCGCGTGCCAAAGGTGCAACAAGGTGAGTACGTCGCTGCGGTCATCGACGAAGCGGTTGTGTGCTTCGTCGGCCGCTTTCTGTTTCTCGCGGGGTCGCTCTCGTGGGTCCTGCACCGCGAGGGCAGCGGCGATGATGATCGCCTCGAACAAACATCCTTCATCGTTGCCAGCCAGCACGATACGTCCGAGGCGAGGATCGATGGGAAGGCGTCCCAGTGCTCGGCCGAGGTCGGTGAGCCACGCCCGCCCCGAGTCGTTCTTCGACGACCGTTGACCCGCTGGGATCGTTGGTTCGTGCACTGCCCGTAACTCGTGCAGCAGCCGCACGCCGTCGGTTACCGCTCGGGGCTCAGGCGGGTCGATGAATGGGAACTCCAGTGGCGAACCGAGTCCTTGGCTCGCCATGGTCAGTATCACCGACGCCAGATTGGTCCGCTGGATCTCGGGTTCGGTGAACTCGGGCCGGCTGTCGAAGTCTTCTTCGTCATACAGTCGGATTGCCACGCCTGGCCCAAGGCGGCCACATCGTCCGCTCCGCTGATTTGCCGACGCCTGCGAGATGGGCTCGATCGGTAGTCGCTGCACTTTGGTGCGCTGGCTAAACCGCGAGATGCGGGCCTCGCCCACATCGATGACGTAGCGAACGCCGGGAACCGTGAGAGAAGTCTCGGCAACATTGGTGGCCACCACGATGCGGCGACGTTTCGACTCGCCAAAAACGCGCTGCTGTTCCTTGGACGACAGCCGGGCGTAGAGCGGTAAGACCTCGAAGTCGGGCTCGTGGCGGCGCACTGCTTCGCAGATGTCGTTGATCTCGCGCTCGCCGCTGCTGAAGACCAAGATGTCGCCCGCGCCTTCGCGAGTGAGTTCCCGGATAGCTCGCCGAACTGCGGCGGGGACTTCGAGGGTTTCGCCGTCGAGATCACGGGGGTTGTAGCGAATCTCGACCGGATAGTTGCGGCCCGAGACTTCGATGATCGGCGCATCATCGAAGTGGCGTGCAATCTTGTCGGTGTCGATGGTGGCCGACGTGATGACAAGGTGCAGATCGGGGCGGCGGGGGAGTAGCTGGTGCAGGTACCCAAGCAAGAAGTCGATATTCAGGCTTCGCTCGTGGGCCTCGTCGACGATGATCACGTCATAGGCGAGCAACTCTGGGTCATGGGACAACTCCGCCAGCAAGATGCCGTCGGTCATGACCTTGATCGAGGTCTTGTCATTGGTCTTGTTGTCGAACCGAACCGCATAGCCGACTGCGGCACCGAGTGGCTGGCCAAGCTCATCGGCGATACGGGCGGCGACCGAGCGGGCAGCGATACGGCGAGGTTGGGTATGGCCGATGATGCCGTGGCGCCCCAAGCCGGCTTCGAGGCAGATCTTGGGGAGCTGGGTACTTTTGCCTGATCCGGTCTCGCCCGCTATCACCACCACCTGGTTGTCGCGAATCGCAGCAACCAGCTCGTCGCGACGCTGGGTGATGGGCAACTCGGGCGGGAACGTACACGTGGGGATGGCGGCTACCCGTCGCGACAGCCGTTTCTCGGCGCTGTCGAGTTGGGCTCCGATGTCAGCAGCGACCTCGGCTTTGCGCTCGGCCTGTTTGATTCTGCGAGCGCCCCGCACGCGCCGCCCAAGTCGTTTCTGGTCGAGCCGCGACACCTGCGTCAGGCGTCGCTGCAACACCACAAAGGGATCCTCGTCGCCTTCCTTCACGCCCGCCAGGGTAACGGGCAACCAGCCGACAGCTCCCCGGCTTCGCGACGGCCTCCGCGAGGATCGTGGTTCGAGGCAATGACCCTCAGCGCTTGGGAATGACAGCGGTCACGGTTGATTCGATTCGGTCCGAATAGCTCTCTTTGTATGCCATGTGCATACCCATGTCGTAGGTGCGGACCCCTTCGTCGGCCAGGCCGGCAATGGTGTGAAATTGCAGCAGCTTGCCTATGGACAGCTCGGGGTAGCTCTTGTCGAAGCTGTGCTGAAATCCCCGGTAGCGATCTGCGAGGCGGGCACCGACGACGTAGCCGACGTCGGCTCCGTCGAGCCGAGCGAACTGCACGCGCAACGAACCCGACGCTGCGAATCGTTCGGCCATGGCTCGGGTGAAGCGCCCCAAGCTGGTGCCGACCAGGCCAGAGTCGGCGTCAGTCTTCCAGCTGGTCTCTTCGACCGCCAGCAAGCGCTCGAACGCCGTCGCGACTTCCGCTTTGCTCGCAGGCGACAGGGTTTGAACCGTGATGCCGGTGGATTCGGCTCGGTACACCGCGGCGCGCAGCGAACGCCGAAAGCGGCTCGAACGACGGCCGATCCACGCATCGAATCCATCCCCGAGGTCGGCAATACACCGGTCGGCCGTGTCGGTGTAACCAGCCGGTCCCAGACCTTGCACCTCGTCAAATAGCGAGCTGGCCGGATCAAGGCCTGCCACCGCCATTACGTGGAATTCGAGTTGACTGATGAGCCGTGCGAGATCATCGACCAATCGGGTGGGGTCAGGGCCGATGCAAGGACTCGCGAATCCCCATACGGCATCAAAGCCCGACAGCACCGCGCCATTCGGCGTGTCATGTGCAAGCAGCGCAATGTGTCCCGAGTTTCCGGTATACACCAGTCGTTCGGACCGAGGCGAGAACGTATCGGCGACGGGCACGATCCATTTTGATGTCGAACAGATGGGGTCGATCCCTTGCGACGCGGCGATAGCGGCAACGGTGGTGTCGAACGACGTTTCGATATCGGAAAAAGTGCAGGATTCCATGTCAATTTTCGCCAATTGAGTCATCGAAGATCGCACGAGCTGGCGATAACGTCTCGCGAAGAGGAGTAACCAATGGATCCGACATACAGCGACGAAGCCGAAGCCTACCGAGAGAAGATGGTCGCCTTTCTCGGCGAGCATCTTCCGGCCGATTGGCGGGGCATGGGCGCGCTTGACCCCGAGCAGCTCGAGACGTTCATGGCAGAGTGGCGTTCGATCCTGTCTGCGAACAGCCTGCTTGCACCCGCATGGCCCGCAGAATATGGCGGAGGCGGTCTCTCGGCGCTCGAAAAGGTCATCATGGCCGAAGAGTTCCAGAAGGCTGGCGTGCCAACGGGCAGCGGTAACGACGTGTTCAGCATCCAGATGGTCGGCAACACCATCTTGAACTGGGGCACCGACGAGCTCAAAGCAGAGTTCCTTCCCAAGATCATTTCTGGCGAGTACGTCTTCTGTCAGGGCTACAGCGAACCCGACGCCGGCAGCGACCTCGCCAACCTTGGCTGCAAGGCCGTGCTCGACGGCGATGAATGGGTCATCAACGGCCAGAAGATTTGGACGTCGGCGGGAATGACCGCGAACTGGATTTTCGTGCTCACGCGCACCGACCAAGATGCGTCGAAACACAAAGGAATCAGCTTCATGTTGTGCCCGATGGACCAGCCAGGCGTCGAAGTCCGCCCCATCGCAATGATGTCGGGCGAGAGCGAATTCAACGAGACGTTCTTCACCGATGCTCGGACGGCGAAAGAGAACGTTGTTGGCGAGATCAATGGCGGCTGGGCAGTGGCCATGACACTTCTTGGCTACGAGCGCGGCGAAGCCGCAGCAACCACCCCGCTGGCGTACCGCGCTGAGCTCGACCGCCTGTTCGCTATGGCCGAAGAGCGTGGCGTGACCGGGGACCCAGTCATCCGACAGCGCCTCGCCCAGGCGTACGCCAAGGTCGAAATAATGCGCTACATGGGTCTTGGCACGCTCACCCGCTTCGTCGCCGGAGCAACGCCGGGCCCGAGCGAATCGCTGTTCAAGCTGTACTGGTCCGAGTACCACAAGGTTGTGACCGAGCTGGCGATCGACATTCTGGGCGCCGACGCCATGTGGATCGAAGGCCAACAGCCGATGACCTCGTTCAGTACCGATCTTCCCGGCGCCCCGAACAGCTCGGCATCGTGGGTCGGCACGTTCTACAACGCTCGCGCCGGGACGATCTACGCCGGCACCTCGCAGGTGCAACGCAACATCGTCGGCGAGATGGTCCTGGGCCTACCGAAAGAACCTCGCCCGGCCAACGCGTAGTCCGCGTTTCGACTCGTTCCTCGCCGAAACGCAGCGCGAGCTCAGTCATCTGCGGTCCGCGTTGGCTGTTTGCCTATCGGTGTCCGCTTGAGCCCCCGGGGGTCGTGATACTGCTACGCGCGGAAGGGGCCGTATTGGTTCCAGGCGTTGTCCAGGATCCTGCTCGGGTCGCCGCTCCAGCCGAGCGACTCGACTTGGGCTCGGGTAAGCCGGCCGGTCACTCCACGCAAGAAGCCGTGCGATGTGGCACGTAATGACATCTGATCGGCTTGGCTTCCGTCGGGCGCTGGCCACGTGGCGCCGTCGGTGAGTTCGACCTCGAGTGCCACATCGACAACGTCGGCTACTCGGGTCTGCAGGAGCGGCACGTACCGTTGTGCTGACAGCGGAGTTGCCGCTGCTGCGGCCGCAGTAGGTTGGGCATGGACCTCGGCGAGGTCGAAGACGTGAACCACGAGGTCGGCGAGGAATGCTGCCGCCATGGCGGGTTCAGCTGCCATGAATCCGCGAACGGGCTCAGCGAGTGATTGCCATTCATCGATGACCTGGGGCAGTGTCAGCGATGCTCGATCAGCCACTTGGCGGGTCGTTGCTTCGTCGGCACCGAGGCTGCCTTGAACTCCTGCGAGCTTCTCGGCATTCAAGCCGCACAGGTGCGCCACCACGTCTTTCGTACTCCATGCTGGGCATGATGGCGTCATCATCGCGGCCCCTGCGTCATCGAGTGAGCAGAGCGCAGTGATCAACTCCTCGCGCACCAGCGCGTACGCCGCACCTGGACTGGTCTTGGCATGAGATACTGCAACATCAGACATTGCGACACCGTAGGCGGCTTGGCAGCGCACCGCTGAAACGCAAAGACGGTGAGGCCAGTGGCCTCACCGTCTTGTCGTAGATGTTGTCGAGGGGCTAACAGGTTGCGCTGACGGGCGCAGCGCGAAGCGCACAAAGCGCAACTCTTGGGTTTACCAAGAGATCAGCACACCTACCCGCTAGACCCCCTAGGCGCCGATCGCCCGCATCTTGTCAGTGACCGGCCGCAATCACGATCTGCCATTCGTCGTCGGCGCGTGGCGTCTTCGACGTGTCGACGTTGTAACGGTCGTAGTCGAGGTACCGGTCGTAGTCGACCGTCCGCAACAGGTAGTTACCGTTGTCGAGTTGGGTGATTTCCCACTCGGTGCCACGGGCATGCTTACGTGCAAGGTCGACGTTGAAGTGGCGGCGTTGACCGTCGGCATCAAGATAGAGATGACGTTGAGCATTCAGTAGGCGCCAGGTGCCATCGCCGGTCTCGTCGAGAATCCACTCGTCGTCTAGGCGAGGGGTCGTTGAGGTGTCGACATTAGTGCGCCACCAGCCACGGTCACCGTCGAGATAGCGGCCGCTCGTCGCGCTCACTACGTTCACGCGAGCGCCATCGAAGATCGGCGAAGGCTCTGGTGGGGTTGGTGGGAGTAGGACGGTGTCGATGACGTGGACGATGCCGTTGCTGGCTTGGATGTCGGCCACGATGACTTGGCTGTTGTTGACGTAGACGTTGCCGTCGTCTCGGATTTCGATGGTGATGTCTTCGCCGAGCAGTGTTGTTGCGGTGCCGTTGGCGAGGAGTTCCTCGGCTGATTGGCTGGTGCCGAGTACGTGGTACGCAAGGATGTCTGTCAGCAAGCCGGATGGGTCGGCGAGGACGTCGTCGAGTGTGGTGCCAAGTGCGGCGAAGGCGTCGTTGGTGGGTGCGAACACCGTGAGGTCGGCGTCGGGATCAGAGACGGTGCCGAGGAAGTCGACGGGACCGGCGTCGGTGGCCACGGTGAGCGCAGTGACCAGGGTCGACAGTTCCGGCGTCGCCACTGCAATCTCGGCAATGGTTTGTAGCTCGGGTTCTGGTGTTGGTGGGAGTAGGACGGTGTCGATGACGTGGACGATGCCGTTGCTGGCTTGGATGTCGGCCACGATGACTTGGCT
>ENA-ORXT01001477-ORXT01001477.1-marine-metagenome-genome-assembly--contig:-NODE-1477-length-31497-cov-11.469924_pt1 | contig 31497 bp, 21 predicted proteins | sample MGYA00237868_ERZ511482 | MGnify/ENA metagenome assembly ERZ511482 | reverse complement strand
AACACTTTACTGGTAACAGACAATGAATCTTCCACAGAACAAATTTACACCCGCTGAAATGGCAGCACTTCAGGCTGTCCCCTGGAAGAAGCTATACACGTTCATAGAAGAATCAGACATGACAGCAGATGAACTGCTTGCCGTCATTGTCGAGGAAATCGCAGAGTTAGATTGCAATCTATCAGAACCACCCACACCCGCAGTTGATACAACGGCAGCTGCTAACGAACCTGTTCAACTTTAGATTGCGATGCGGATTAGTCGGTCAGTGCCGCTTTTGCTCAAAACCCCGACAGTTCTCGGCAGTCCCTTCACTGGATTCCTGGCTGCGCGGAGAACGATGCACTTCACAACATCATTGACCTATACCTGCCAGCGCACGGGCTACAACAGTGCGCGAACATCGGCTGGTGGAGGGTTGGCAGACAACGGGTCCTTCCTGGTCATTCGAAGGCTCGGGGTTAGTTTCGGCCCCAGTCTCTAAGCCAATTTCATCCCCTATGCTCCACCACGCTTATCAATCCAGAACCCGCAATTCACACCTTAATTTCCAGAACGGCTCTAAGAGACACTTAGACCGAGCATGAGCACCCTATCCCCATGCACTTAGTCAAACCATCACAAGGCTGGAGTAAAACCGCACTTGCATCTGAATTTCAGATTGACAGACGAACTGTTTCTAAGCTGATTGACCACATTGAGCCGTCAGGCGAAGTGAACGGCAAGCCTGTTTACCGGTTCCGTGATGTAGCCTACCCACTCGGACACTTTGTTACTGGCGGTGTCGGCAGTCCAGGTAGTACGAATCCTGAGACGATGGACCCAAAATCTCGCAAAGACTGGTACGACGGTGAAGACAAGCGGTTGATTGTTGCGGCCAAGAAGCGGGAGTTACTGGCTCGTGACGAGATTGGCGAAGGCTTGGCGCTGGTGATGGATTCGTTGAAGACGTTTCTGGTGACGGTGCCTGATGTGCTAGAGCGTGACGCTGATTTGAGTGGTGAGCAGGTTCAGGTATTGATAAACCTGTGTGATGCCAGACTGAGGGAGTTTGTCGAGACACTGACCGCTCTGACACAAGATGAGACTCAAAGTGTGTAGGCGACGTTTCAGCACAATGACCAGGCTGGCCATGGCAGCCATGACCATCTGGCTGGGCGTTAAACTGATAGTTCGCTACTGGATTGCCGTGGTACCGCAAAGCAACTCAATTCAGCACGGTGCTACCGTCGCGCTAAACGGTTCCAACATACCGGTATTGTTCTGGCGGCACTCAAAAGTGTCTATCGCACTCCAGACATCAAGTGGTTGATAATCCATTATCCGGCAGCGGCTACCAGTCCCATACGGTTCAATAGGCGCCTACAGTAAATTTTACATAGTGCCTATATGACGAACCAATAGACTGCCCAGCGCTGATATTTCGTACCCACCAGATTTAATCATTCCAGTACTAACATCAAATTCTGGCTGCTTTCCCGAAACCGGCTTCTTATATTTTCGCCTCAACAATCCCAGCTGGCTCAATTTGTCTTTTTCGTATTTTGCTAGAACACCGGCATCCTTTTCATCCTGCTCTACAGATGTTCTTATATCAACCAAGTTGTATTTCTCTTCATCCGCTTGAATGAGGTCAATTTCCTCCCTTTCACCGTTTTCAAGTTTGTAGTACGCATGTAAACGCACGTACTCAGAATCAGTAATCGAGTTCAATAGATGTAGCAATTGTTTGTATCTACTTACTTCTTTTTCCTCAGCAGTTAATCCATTTGCTAGCACCTTAGCAATACTATCAATTCGTTTACTAGTCAGTGCTCTGGATGCATACACGAACCCATCTTCCAATAGATCCAATTGCTCTGAACCTTGAGATAACAATGAAACCCTCATGTATTCCAGTGTTTTTAGTTGTTGTTCCACAGCAAGAACAAGTTTGTGTATTCTGTCTATTCTCTGATTCGGTATTGTTGCTTTCACGGCTTCAGCAACCAGAGGTCCAACTATCGGCACAGCACCTATCGCTCCAGATGCAAGGAGAGCAACGACATCTTGTATTTCTGGCCTGTCTGACATTTTTTCTCTATACCTGCAATCGAAGTTTCAGTCCACATCTAGCGTAGAAAGTAGCACTTTGAAAAAAAGGTCAAATTATAGAAGATAATTTGTTCAAAAACTCACGAAAAAACTAAATTTTGCCGATGTAGCTCAGTTGGCCAGAGCAGCTGATTTGTAATCAGCGGGTCGGGGGTTCGAATCCCTCCATCGGCTCCAAAATTTCCCTTCATCTTTCAAACTTTTCCGGTAAGATGAGGATAGTAAAAACAGTCGAAAAAGTTCGACTTTTTTTCAACTATGGTAAATAGTTAAATGTTTTATTCGTTAAATTGTGTTATACTGTTTCGCTACGCGAAACTAAAAACCTAATTAACCAATCACCTAATTAATTAAGTACCATGTTCCGGGGGTGCGCCGGAGTTGGAGAGCCGGGCCAGACTGTAAATCTGGTGTTTCGACTGAATAGGTTCGAGTCCTATCACCCCCACGTATAAAGAATAAGTTTAAGTCGAAGTTTAAGCTTAAAAGAAATTTGTCGTAGACAAATTCAGATTTTAAACTTGAACTTAGGGAAGACGAAAAAAATAATCCATCCGTCTGAATTGTTCTTTTTCTTGTATGTTTCACTAAATTTTCCTTACGTAGCCCAGCTATGTGCGTCAAATTTAGTCAAACATATAAAAAAAATAACGGCTTCATTTGGGGTAGATTGTTTTCTTCCTCTTCCCTTATTCTTAAATTTAGACTTAAAAAGCGGAAGTAGCTCAGTTGGTAGAGCATCAGCCTTCCAAGCTGAATGTCGCGGGTTCGAGTCTCGTCTTCCGCTCTTTGACCAATGAATGAATGAGTGAATTTTGAATGAATGAATAATGAACGAATGAATTTTGAATGAAAGATTGAATTATAAAAGTACCCCCTTGATTCATTCAAAACTCAAAATTCATTCATTGTATTCACTCATTCAAAATTCATTCATTCATTCATTAGCTCTCTGCCAATGTAGCTCAGGGGTAGAGCACTTCCATGGTAAGGAAGGGGTCGGGGGTTCAATTCCCCCCATTGGCTCAAAGACTTTAACTGTTTCTGTGATGTATGATATTTTCATAAAAAAATCATCGACAGAAACTTTCACTAAAGCCTACTCAACAATAAAACAATCATTTAATAGTGTTAAACTATTTCTATTTAATAAAATTTTCACATCAATAAAAATTTCACAAACCGATGGCTAAGGAAACTTTTAACAGAGATAAACCCCACGTAAATATCGGTACTATCGGTCATGTTGACCATGGTAAAACCACTTTGACAGCTGCGATTACTTCAGTATTAGCTGAAGCAGGTGGTGGGGCTAAAATGGATTATGCTAGCATCGACTCTGCTCCAGAGGAGAAAGAGCGTGGTATTACCATTAATACAGCACACGTAGAATACGAAACGGCTACACGCCACTACGCACACGTTGACTGTCCGGGTCACGCAGATTATGTAAAAAACATGGTTACGGGTGCAGCTCAAATGGACGGTGCTATTCTCGTGTGTGCAGCTACCGATGGTCCTATGCCACAAACTCGTGAGCACATCCTTCTTGCACGTCAAGTAGGTGTTCCACAGATTGTTGTTTTTATGAATAAAGTTGACCTCGTCGATGACGAAGAAATGCTTGAACTCGTAGAAATGGAGGTTCGTGAACTATTGAGCAGCTATAAATTTGACGGTGACAACATTAGTGTCATTGCAGGTTCTGCACTCAAAGCACTCGAAGGTGATGCAGCAGCAGTAGCGCAGGTACAAGAATTGATGGACGCAGTGGATAAAGATATTCCACTTCCTCCGCGCGAAGTTGACAAAGACTTCTTGATGCCGATTGAGGATGTTTTCTCTATCACAGGTCGTGGTACAGTAGCAACTGGTCGTATCGAGCGTGGTATCATCAACTCTGGTGAGGCAGTAGAAATCATAGGTTTTGTCGATGAGCCACTCAAATCTGTAGTAACAGGTGTAGAGATGTTTCGCAAAATCCTTGATAGAGGAGAAGCTGGTGACAACGCTGGTTTGTTGCTTCGTGGTATTGAAAAAGCTGCTATCAAACGTGGTATGGTTATCTGCAAACCCGGTTCGGTCAAGCCACACACTAAATTTAAGTGTGAGGTCTACGTACTTGGAAAAGATGAAGGCGGTCGTCACAAGCCATTCTTCAACGGATATCGTCCGCAGTTTTACTTCCGTACAACTGATGTTACAGGTGACATCAAATTGCCAGAAGGCGTTGAGATGGTAATGCCCGGTGACAACGTATCTTTGGAAGTACACTTGATTACAAAAATCGCTATGGAAAAAGGTCTTCGCTTCGCTATCCGTGAAGGTGGACGTACTGTTGGCGCAGGTCAAGTTACTGAGATTCTCGAATAAGAGTATTCTCGATATAAAAATTAATGCTTACAAGCCTACGACTTTTGTCGTGGGCTTCAAGCATCTTAATGAAAAGATTTTTGAAAACAGTATGAAGGATATTTCTCGAAGTAAATTCATACATTTAAAATTTATTCATTAAACACGGGCATAGCTCAACTGGTAGAGCGACGGTCTCCAAAACCGTAGGCTGTGGGTTCAAGTCCTACTGCCCGTGCAAATTTAGTTTATAAGGTTTACAGGATTTATAAAGTTTATTGAGTTTATAAAGTTCATAAAGTTGACAAAGTATTAAAGTTTCGCGTAGCGAAAACATACGGCGTACTTTACAAACCTTATAAATTTCATAAACTTTATAAACCTCACAACCTCAATAAACTCAATAAATTACAACACATGGAAAGCGTAATTTCATACATCAAAGACAGCTACAACGAGTTAGCCCATAAGGTTACCTGGTCCACTTGGTCTGATTTACAGAGCAATACCATTCTCGTACTTGTAGCCTCTGTCATCATATCACTCATCATATTTATAATGGATAACATTTCAAGTGTTCTCCTCAAAACCCTCATTTACGGTACATAATCAATTATGGCATACGGAGATAAAAGATGGTACTGCCTGAGAGTTATTAGTGGTAAAGAAAATAAACTCAAAGAACGCATTGATTTAGAAATCAAACGTTCGGGCTGGGAGGATTTTGTTACGCAAGTACTTATTCCTACAGAGAAGGTTTATAAAATTCGCAACGGTAAAAAAGTTATTCAAGCGCGAAACATATTACCCGGTTATATTTTGGTAGAAGCTGTTGAGGGCAAATTTAGCGGTCAAATGGTACAAGCCATTTCGGGTATTACCAATGTGATTCATTTTTTAGGAAAATCAAACCCTATCCCAATGCAGCCTTCTGAGGCAAACCGCATCTTGGGTAAAGTTGATGAATCAGAAGAAGCCGGAGAATCATTGAGTGAGCCATACATCGTAGGTGAATCTGTCAAAATTATCGACGGAGCATTCAATGACTTTATAGGTACCATTCAAGAAATCAACGAAGAAAAGAAAAAATTAAAAGTAATTGTAAAAATATTTGGACGTGGAACTGAAGTTGAATTGAACTTTATGCAAGTTGAAAAACAAACGTAAAAACCAATGAATGAGTAAATGAATTTTGAATGAATGAATTTACTCTTTCAACGTGTTCGTTTTTTATATTGAAATATTTTTATGAATAAATGGTAATAATTACGAATGATTCATTCATTCAATCTCGATAGCTATCGGGACATTCATTCAAAATTATAATAAAGAAAGTCTAATGGAGAATGATTCATTCATTCAAAATTCAAAATTCGTTCATTCAACATTATAAAAATGGCAAAAGAAGTATCAGGATTTATCAAATTACAGGTCAAAGGTGGACAAGCAAATCCTGCACCACCAGTAGGACCCGCGCTTGGTGCGAAAGGAGTCAACATCATGGAATTTTGCAAAAGATTCAATGCTGACACCCAAGACCGCATGGGCAAAGTCCTTCCGGTTACGATTACCGTATTCAAGGACAAATCCTTCACTTTCATCATCAAGACGCCACCTGCGGCAGTACAATTATTGGAAGCAGCCAAACTCAAAAGTGGTTCGGCAGTACCAAATCGTGACAAAGTAGGTAATGTCAACTGGGATCAAGTTAAAGCTATCGCTGAAGACAAAATGCCCGACCTTAATGCTTTTACCGTCGAATCTGCCATGAAGATGGTAGCAGGTACAGCACGTAGCATGGGACTTAATGTCGTAGGCACAGCACCTTGGGAATAAAATTTACGGTAGCCAACCCCAAATTTCAATTGCAAGTGTATTATTTTACTGAAATCGAATTACCTCTTTCGATTTTATTTTTTCAATAAAAAAGACGGAATACCGTTAGCCCTCTGTCGTTCATCGTCAGTCGTCTGCCGTTCACCGTCAACTGTATAAATTATGGCAAAAGTTTCTAAAAAGCGTAAAGCTGCAAATGAAAAAATCGAAGCCGATAAGCTATACACATTAGAGGAAGCAATGGTACTTGTCAAGCAAGTAAACACTGCGAAATTTGACGCATCAGTCGATGTCCATATGCACTTAGGAATCGACCCGCGAAAAGCCGACCAAGCACTCAGAGGTACAGTATCCCTACCACACGGTACGGGTAAAACTAAGCGCGTCTTGGTTTTTTGTACACCTGACAAAGAAGACGAAGCTACAGCTGCAGGTGCAGACTTCGTTGGATTAGATGACCTTATAGCTAAGGTTCAGGGCGGTTGGACAGATTTCGATGTAGTCGTTGCCTCACCTAATGTTATGGCTAAAATCGGACGATTGGGTAGAGTACTCGGACCACGAGGGCTCATGCCTAACCCGAAAACCGGAACAGTCACACCCAATGTCGGCGCAGCAGTCACCGATGTTAAAGGCGGAAAAATCGCCTTCCGTGTCGATAAATTCGGTATCATTCACAATTCTATCGGACGTGTTTCATTTGGGCCCGATCAACTCACGGAAAATGCCAGTGAATTGATTACTACGCTCATGAAAATGAAGCCCTCTACCGCCAAAGGCATCTATGTAAAGTCACTCACAGTGGTTTCTACTATGAGCCCTGGTATTCCGATCGACACAAAATCTATTAAATAATGAATGAATATGGAATGAAATAATGAATGAATTACAAATTCATTCATTCAAAATTCACTCATTCACTCATTCAAAATTTTAAGCATGACACAGGAAAAAATAGCTACGGTAGAGGCACTCAAGGAGAAATTTAGCAATTCACAATATTTCTACGTGACTGATTACTCGACACTTACTGTTGAGCAAATCAATAAATTGCGTAGAGCGTGTTTTGAAAAAGATATTGAGATAAAAGTGTTGAAAAACACCCTCGTTCGCAAAGCACTGGAGCAGGTCAATGATACCGCATATACGGGTTTGTATGATGCCCTCAAGGGTCCTACTGCCATTATGTTTTCGGAAGTATCTAATGCCCCGGCAAAGGTCATTAAGGAATTTCGCGAAAGTAACGAAAAACCAACCCTCAAAGCAGCATACATTGATACCGACATCTTTTTGGGCGACGACCAAGTTGAAGCATTGAGCAATCTCAAATCTAAAAACGAATTGATTGGTGACGTTATTCTTTTGTTAGAATCACCTATCAAAACCGTTATTGGTTCGCTTCAATCAGGTGGCAGTACTATCGCAGGTTTGCTCAAAGCACTTGAAGAAAGAGGTGAACAAGCGTAAGAAGTTTAAGTATAAGTTTAAATTAAAAAAAAGAAAATTTGCCTTCGGCAAATTCATATAACTAAACTTATTCTTCAACTTCAACTTAATAAATGGCTTCTACGCTACAAAGGTGAGCGTTCATAGTTCGGGTACAATTTTTAAGTATAATTTTTTTAAACTTAAACTTAAACTTAAACTTAAACTTATCTGAATAGCGACATTATAATAAATAGAAAGTATATTTGGAGAATATGATTTTGTTACGAATTTCATATTTCAATAAATAATGTTTTCTAAGATTATCAAATAAAAAAATACAAACGGATACCTACTTGATTTTTGATAGTTAAGTAGTTCGTTTTCAAAAACTATCATCATGGCAGATGTACAAGCGTTAGCTGAACAATTAGTCAATCTTACCGTTAAAGAGGTAAAAGATTTGGCAGACACATTGAAAGAAACTTACGGCATTGAGCCTGCTGCTGCGGCAGTAGCTATGGCTGCTCCGGGTGCTGGAGGCGGAGACGCAGGTGCTGCTGAACAAACTGAATTCGATGTAGTATTGAAATCAGCAGGTGCAGCAAAACTCAAAGTTGTCAAAGAAGTGAAAAACTTACTTGGTCTTGGCTTGAAAGAAGCTAAAGATATCGTCGATGCTGCTCCGGGCAACATCAAAGAAGGTATCGCTAAAGAAGAAGCTGAAGCTATCAAAGCTGCTCTCGAAGCAGTTGGTGCTGAGGTGGAAGTTAAGTAAGTAAGATATAAAAGTAAATTTGTCTAAATAAAGTCTATTAAAATAGAATTATTGATAATTCACAATTCATTCAAAATTACTTGGAAAAGGGTATGGGCTTAATCGAATTTTCGGTTAAGCCTATTCCCATATATTAAAGCGACTAACTAAATCCTAAGAAACATCGGAAAAGTCCGGTTTTAAACGATTGTTTAAATTGTAGAATCTTGAAATTGTTTTCTATGATAATTTTCGCTTTGCGGAAATTAAGGATTATAATAAAACAAGTCAACAATAAAACAATCCCTACAATGAAACGATCTCATCCATTTTTGGCTAAACATCATTACATGACTAAGATAGCAGAACGCATCAGTTTCGGTAAAATCAAGCACGACGACAAGTACCCTGATTTTCTCGAAATACAAGTTAAATCATTTAGAGAATTTTTTCAACTCGAAACAACCCCGGAGAACAGGAGTAATGAAGGTTTGTACAAGGTGTTTCAGGAAAATTTCCCTATCTCGGATGCCCGAAACATCTTTGAATTGGAGTTTTTAGACTACTTCATTGACCCACCAAGATATTCTATCGAAGAATGTTCGCAACGCGGACTAACCTATAACGTACCACTCAAAGCAAAACTTAAACTTTCTTGTAACGACGAAGAACATGTTGATTTCGAGCAGGTTGTACAAGACGTTTTTCTCGGTAACATCCCTTACATGACACCGAAGGGAACGTTTGTCATCAATGGTTCGGAGCGTATCATCGTCACGCAATTGCACCGTTCGCCGGGCGTATTCTTCGGGCAGAGCTTGCACCCAAACGGTACAAAAATCTACTCAGCGCGTGTTATCCCATTCAAGGGAGCTTGGATGGAGTTTGCGACCGACATCAACACCGTCATGTATGCCTACATTGACCGTAAGAAAAAATTCCCAGTAACTACACTGCTTCGCGCTATCGGTTTCGATTCGGATAAACAGATATTGGATATATTCGAATTGGCAGATGAGATAAAAGTCACTTCAAAAGCACTCAAAAAACACTTGGGACGAAAACTCGCCGCACGTATCTTGCGTAGCTGGACCGAGGATTTCGTAGATGAAGATACAGGAGAAGTTGTAACGATTGAGCGTAATGAAGTCATCCTCGAAAGAGATGTGATTTTGGATGAGGAAAACATCCTCCGCATATTGGAGACAGACGTTGAATCTATCATTCTCCAGAAAGAAGACATCGAAGAAGATTATTCTATTATATATAATACCCTTCAAAAAGATACATCCAACTCTGAGTTGGAAGCTGTTCAGCACATCTACCGTCAATTGAGAGGGACAGACCCACCGGATGAAGAAACCGCTCGCGGTATCATCGACAAGCTGTTTTTCTCTGACAAACGTTATGACTTAGGTGATGTAGGACGCTACAAAATTAATCGCAAACTCAAACAAGAAATTGACAGAGACACTAAGACCCTCACCAAAGAGGACATCATTGCTATCGTCAAATACTTGGTGCGTTTGATGAACCAAAAAGCAGAAATCGACGATATTGATCACTTGAGCAACAGGCGTGTACGTACCGTTGGTGAACAACTCTACGCACAATTTGGTGTTGGTTTGGCTCGTATGGCACGTACCATTCGTGAGCGTATGAATGTACGTGACAACGAGGTCTTTACGCCAGTCGATTTGATTAATGCGCGGACACTCTCTTCCGTCATCAATTCATTTTTCGGTACCAGTCAACTCTCTCAATTCCTTGACCAAACCAATCCGCTTTCCGAGATTACGCACAAACGTCGTATCTCTGCACTCGGACCCGGAGGTCTATCGCGTGAACGCGCAGGTTTTGAGGTACGTGATGTTCACTACTCTCACTACGGGCGTTTGTGTACGATTGAAACACCGGAAGGACCGAATATTGGTTTGATTTCAACGCTGTGTGTACACGCGAAAGTCAATAAAATGGGCTTCCTCGAAACACCTTACCGACCTGTCAAGAAAGGTAAAGTGAATCAGAAAGGATGGGAATATTTATCTGCCGAAGAGGAAGATATGAAAACCATTGCCCAATCGACTAAATTCGTAACCGACAAGGGCGAATTTATGCAACAGAAGGTAAAATGCCGTAACCACGGTGATTTCCCTGTTTACGATCCGGCAGAAGACCAAATCGAATATATCGACGTAGCGCCGAATCAGATTGTAGGTGTGTCGGCGTCGCTCATTCCGTTCTTGTCCCACAATGATGCCAACCGCGCACTCATGGGCTCGAATATGCAACGTCAGGCAGTGCCATTGATCAAACCTGCGTCACCGATTATCGGAACGGGCTTGGAGGGCAAAGTCGCACGAGATTCGCGTATGCTCATCAACGCTGAAGGTTCGGGTGAGGTTGAATATGTAGATGCTACAGAAATCGTCATTCGATACGACCGTAACGATGAAGACCAATTAGTTAGTTTTGACGACAATTTAAAAACATATAAACTTACGAAATTCAAACGTACCAATCAGGGAACTTGTATCAACCTAAAACCTATCGTACGGAAAGGGGATAAGGTGAAAAAAGGTATGATTCTCTGTGAAGGTTTTGCTACACAAGGTGGCGAATTGGCACTCGGACAAAACCTACAAGTGGCATTTATGCCTTGGAAAGGTTATAACTTCGAGGATGCCATCGTGATTTCGGAACGTGTAGTACGCGAGGATATTTTCACCTCACTCCATATTCAAGAATTTGAAATGGAAGTGCGTGACACCAAATTGGGTGAAGAAGAACTGACGAATGATATACCAAACGTCAGTGAGGAAGCGACGAAGGATTTGGATGAAAACGGTATCATTCGCGTAGGTGCATGGGTGAAAGAAGGAGATATTATTATTGGTAAGATTACACCGAAAGGTGAATCAGACCCTACGCCGGAGGAGAAACTTCTCCGTGCGATATTTGGGGACAAAGCCGGTGATGTAAAAGATGCTTCGATGAAAGCACCGCCTTCTGCCAAAGGAATTATCATTAATAAACAATTATTTGCGAGAGCAAAGAAAGATAAAGCTAAGAAGCAGCAAGAGAAAGAGGATTTAGCAAAATTGGAGGACGAACACAACCGTGCGTTGGAAGAACTCAAAACGATTTTGGTAGACAAATTACTCACCTTGCTCAAAGGCAAAACTTCTGCTGGATTACGTAGTATTTATAATGAAGAAAAATTGCCAAAAGGCGTCAAATTTGGTCAAAAGAATTTGAAAGATTTGGACTATACTTCAATTGACTATTCAAACTGGACAGACGACGACCACGTAAATAGTTTAGTGAAACGCTTGCTTCACAACTACACCATCAAGATAAACGAGCAGATAAGTAAGTACAAACGCGAGAAATTCAACATCAGTATTGGTGACGACCTCCCTGCGGGCGTATTGAAATTGGCGAAGGTGTACATGGCGAAAAAACGTAAACTCAAAGTAGGGGACAAACTCGCTGGACGCCACGGTAATAAAGGTATCGTTTCGCGTATCGTGCGTTTGGAAGATATGCCTTTCCTCGAAGACGGAACTCCGGTTGATATTTGTTTGAACCCGCTAGGTGTACCTTCGCGTATGAATCTCGGACAAATATTTGAAACCGTACTCGGTTGGGCTGGCTTGAAATTGGGCGAAAAATTTGCTACACCGATTTTTGACGGAGCAAAAGACGCCGATGTACAAGCTTATATCGACCAAGCCGAATTGCCGGCTTACGGACTGACCCACCTCTACGATGGTGAAACGGGCGACCGCTTCCACCAAGAAGCGACGGTTGGAGTTATCTATATGCTCAAACTCTCGCACATGGTCGATGATAAAATGCACGCACGTTCTATCGGACCCTACTCGCTCATTACGCAGCAGCCGCTTGGTGGTAAAGCCCAGTTTGGTGGTCAGCGTTTTGGAGAGATGGAGGTATGGGCATTGGAAGCCTTTGGTGCATCCAATATCTTACAAGAGTTATTGACCATCAAATCCGATGATATTATAGGTCGTGCGAAAGCTTATGAAGCTATCGTCAAAGGTGATAATCTGCCAGCGGCGGGTATTCCTGAATCCTTCAATGTACTTGTTCACGAATTGCGTGGATTGGCATTGGATGTGAAGTTCGAATAGTGTTAATAGGAAATTCGTAAACGATAAACCGATTTATGAATCAATATTTTGCAATGCAAAATGCCTATAAATTAACTATTCCACTAATTAAAAAGTCAACTAAATCAATATATGTCTTTTAAAAAAAGCACCAGCAACAGAGTAAACAGCGATTTCAACAGTATCACTATTGCGCTATCGTCTCCGGATGATATTTTGGAGCGTTCGTATGGTGAAGTATTGAAACCGGAAACCATCAACTATCGTTCCTACAAGCCGGAGCGTGATGGTTTATTTTGTGAGCGTATCTTCGGACCTGTAAAGGATTACGAATGTTATTGTGGTAAATACAAACGTATTCGCTACAAAGGCATTGTATGTGATAGATGTGGTGTCGAAGTTACTGAGAAAAAAGTACGTCGTGAGCGTATGGGGCACATCCGATTGGTCGTCCCTGTCGTGCATATTTGGTACTTCAAATCACTTCCGAATAAAATCGGTTACTTGCTCGGTTTATCTTCTAAAAAACTGGAGACCATTATTTATTACGAGCGTTACGTGGTCATTCAGCCCGGTATCAAAGAGCCGGATGGCATCGTAAAAATGGATTTGTTGACGGAAGAGGAATACCTCGAAATCCTCGAAGGATTGCCGAAAGAAAACCAAATGCTTCCTGATGAAGACCCTAATAAATTCCTCGCCAAAATGGGTGCGGAAGCTGTAAAAGACCTATTAGCCAGACTCAAACTCGACGAGCTTTCTTACGCTTTGCGCAACCAAGCCGCTACAGAGACTTCGCAACAACGTAAATCAGAAGCACTCAAACGTCTCCGTGTAGTAGAAGCACTCCGCGATGGTCAAACTCGTATTGATAACCGTCCAGAATGGGTTGTTATTCAATACCTCCCAGTAGTGCCGCCAGAATTGCGTCCGCTTGTGCCATTGGATGGTGGTCGTTTTGCAAGTTCGGATTTGAACGACCTCTATCGTCGTGTGATTATCCGCAACAACCGCCTCAAGCGTTTGTTGGAAATCAAAGCACCAGAAGTAATTTTGCGTAATGAAAAACGCATGTTGCAAGAGGCAGTTGATTCATTATTTGATAATTCTCGTAAATCCAATGCCGTAAAAGCAGAGGGTGGACGTGCGCTCAAATCATTGAGTGATATATTAAAAGGTAAGCAAGGACGTTTCCGTCAAAACCTTTTGGGTAAACGTGTTGACTATTCAGGACGTTCGGTTATCGTCGTTGGACCTACATTAAAATTACACGAATGTGGTATTCCGAAAGGAATGGCAGCAGAGCTGTTCAAACCATTCGTTATCAGAAAATTAATAGAGCGTGGTGTCGTGAAAACGGTCAAATCTGCCAAGAAACTGGTCGATAAAAAAGACCCGGTGATTTGGGATATTTTGGAAAATACGCTCAAGGGACACCCCGTATTACTCAATCGTGCACCAACGCTTCACCGTCTGTCGATTCAGGCTTTCCAGCCCAAACTGATTGAAGGTAAAGCCATACAATTGCACCCATTGGCATGTGCGGCATTCAACGCCGATTTCGATGGTGACCAAATGGCAGTACACGTACCACTCGGCAATGCAGCTATATTGGAAGCACAAGTTCTTATGCTTGCGGCACACAATATGCTTAATCCGCAGGATGGTTCGCCGATTACGCTGCCTTCGCAGGATATGGTTCTTGGTTTGTACTACATTACCAAAGGTAAACGTACTACAAAAGAGGTAACAGTACGCGGTGAGGGACTCAAATTTTATTCACCAGAAGAAGTCATCATTGCTTATAACGAAGGAATGTTAGACTTACACGCATGGATTCACGTCCGTGTACCGATAGAAGACGAAGAGGGCAACCTGAATTTGAAACTGACTGAAACAACTGTAGGACGCGTGCTTTTCAACCAAAGTGTACCATCTACCTTGCCGTATGTCAATCAGTTGTTGGGTAAAAAAGATTTGCGTAAAGTTATCGGTAAAATCCTAAAACGTACCGATTTCAGAACCACTGCCGAACTCTTGGATTCTATTAAAGAATTAGGGTTTATGTGGGCTTATAAAGGCGGTTTGTCGTTCAACTTACCGGACTTGATTACGCCGACACTCAAAGAAGTAACGCTCAAAACCGCCATCGAAGAAGTAGATGAGGTTTGGGAAAACTATAACATGGGGCTAATCACCAATAATGAGCGATACAACCAAGTTATTGATAAATGGACTGCTGCGGATAGAAAGATTACCGAAAATTTGATGGACGAACTTGCCGTACACAAGCAAGGGTTCAACTCGGTATATATGATGTTAGACTCAGGTGCGCGTGGTTCCAAGCAACAGATTAAGCAGTTGTGCGGATTGCGTGGATTGATGGCAAAACCAAGAAAATCCGGTGATACAGGCGGCGCGATTATCGAAAATCCGATTCTTGCGAACTTCCTCGACGGACTTTCAGTACTCGAATACTTCATCTCTACACACGGTGCGCGTAAAGGTCTTGCCGATACCGCTCTTAAAACTGCCGATGCGGGTTATTTGACTCGTCGTTTGGTAGATGTGGCGCAGGATGTTGTTATTCGTGAACATGATTGTAACACGCTTCGCGGAATTACGATTAAGCCATTAAAAGACAACGAGAAAATCATACAAGCATTGAGCGAACGTATTGAAGGTCGTTCAAGTTTGCACGATGTTTACCATCCAGTTACCGATGAATTACTCATCAGTACAGGGACGATTATCACGGAAAAAGAAGCTAAAACGGTTGACGATGCAGGCATCGAATCTATCGAAATACGCTCGGTACTTACTTGCGAAACTCGACGAGGAGTATGCCGTCTTTGTTACGGTAAAAACCTTGCTACGGGGCGTACTGCCGAAATGGGCGACGCTGTTGGTATCATCGCGGCACAGTCGATTGGTGAGCCGGGTACACAATTGACGCTTCGTACCTTCCACGTTGGTGGTATCGCGAGTTCTGCGACAACAGAATCTCAAATGGATGCCAAATTTGACGGCATTATTGAGTTTGATAGCTTACGTACACTGACTTATAGCGGTGATGATGAGGAGAAGGAAGTTGTATTAGCACGTTCTGCAGATGTCAAAATCATTGAGCCTAAAACGAAACGTGAGTTGAGCTCAAAGCACCTTCCCTACGGTTCTACGCTGAATGTCAAAGAAGGCGATAAAATCAAGAAAGGCGATATTATCTGTGAATGGGATCCGTATAACTCGGTTATCTTATCCGAGTTTGGTGGTATCATTGCATTTGAATCTATCGAAGAAGGCGTAACATTCCGTGAGGAAGTCGATGAGCAAACTGGTTACCGCGAGAAAGTAATCATTGAAACGAAAGATAAGAAGAAGATACCGACTGTAAAAATCACTGATAAAAATGGTGAAGTCTTGAAATCATACAACCTTCCGGTAGGTTCCTACCTCAACGTTGATGAAAACGAGTCAGTTATACAGGGTAAAACGATAGCGAAGATACCACGTGCATTAGGTAAAATTCAGGATATTACGGGTGGTCTGCCACGTGTAACGGAGCTTTTCGAGGCGCGTAATCCATCCAATCCAGCGGTAGTTTCCGAGATTGATGGTATTGTTTCCTTCGGAAAAATCAAACGTGGTAATCGTGAATGTATCGTCACTGACGAAAAAACCGGACAACGTCGCAAGTACCTTATTGGTCTGTCTAAGCACATTCTTGTTCAAGAAGGTGACTTTGTACGCGCCGGTTTCCAACTTTCGGACGGAGCTACTGCACCGCGCGACATTCTGAATATCAAAGGACCATTTGCAGTACAATCGTACTTGGTCAATGGCGTACAGGAAGTTTACCGTATGCAGGGTGTAAACATTAACGACAAACACATGGAGGTTATCGTGCGTCAGATGATGAAGCGCGTACAAATCGACGATGCAGGAGATACGACATTCCTCGAAAAAGAGGCGGTTGATAAGTTTGATTTCTTGGAACAAAACGACTGGATTTTCGACAAAAAAGTTGTTACTGAACCAGGAGATTCTACGAATCTGAAACCAGGGCAGATAGTTACACTACGCCAACTGCGCGAAGAAAACTCTCTACTACGTCGTTCGGATAAAAAATTGGTACAACATCGTGATGCCGTAGCTGCTACATCAAGTACGCTCTTGCAAGGTATTACGAGAGCGTCATTGGGTACAAGTAGCTGGATTTCAGCCGCTTCTTTCCAAGAAACGACCAAAGTACTAAGTTCGGCATCTATCGGAGCACGTCGCGATTACTTGCTCGGATTGAAAGAGAACGTTATTGTCGGGAAGAAAATCCCTGCCGGTACAGGCATGAGAAAATACAATGAGTTAGTCGTCTTCAGCGAAGAAGACCATCAAAAACGCGAAGCAGCAAAACTCGAAAGACAAGGAGAATTCGTAGACAACTAATTAATGATTAATGGCTAACGATTAATGATTAATTCATTTGTAGGAAAATAAAAAGAGTCCTGATGTCGCAGACATCAGGACTCTTTTGTTTTTTATAATAGATAATTTTCGTGCAGCGAAAATTATCTATTATCCATTATTTTTATTGAAAATTTTGACTGTTCGCGCTTCCGTGTGGGAATTTTCCAGAAGCCATCGTAGGTGATGTGTTCCGGTAAATATTGGTCATTTACTTTAGTAAGTTTGACATTCATCGTCACATCGAAATCGAATAGTGCGCCGTAATATGCCACGCGATAATTGCGACCGACAACTTGGAAGGTCTTTTTCTCAAAAAATGTTTCGAGCGATTTTACGACAGTTTTTCCTTCCTTTTTTCCTTCAAATTCCGGTTTTACATCTACGCGAAATACGTAGCACTCCATCCCATTTCGATGAGCTTCGGAGTTGATAGAGTAGTCATAATACTTCGCCATTTTTTCTTCAAAAATCGCCGTTTTTGAGCCGATTATGGGTACATCAACCTTTTCGCCGGGTTGGAAAATGAGCTTTTTGAGTTGGATGACGTACCTTGCCATTCTGCTATCGTCTTCATCTTCGGAGGGGAGGGAGTTGCGCGTTTCGCAGATTTCTTCTTTTGCAAAAAATAATCGCTCAAACATTTTAGTGGTATAATAACGTGGTTTGCGATTTTTTTTATAATACTTTCCGGTAACCATTTCTTCCAAAATATCCATCGTGCGGCAAGTGGCTTCGCCTTTTTGTTGAATGTGTTGGCGCGTGGTACTCGTATATGCGGCGGTTATTTCGTTTTTTTTATTATAAAATGTAAAATCATTTTCCGCATCATATTCCACAAAACGCAGGTTGCGAAACGCCTCATAAAATGAAGAATCAGCACGTACCATATCCACAAATTCGTCGGTATCAAAACCACTACGCGATGCCGTAATCACCACCGAATCCAAATAGATGAAGCGCGAAAAATCAAACTCCGGCAGCGTATCTTTTTGAGCGTGAAGGGTTTGATTTATCATTAACAGTAAAACAAAACCGATAATTATTTTTTGATTCATTCTGCAAAAATAGAAAAAGCCGCCCAAAGGCGGCTTCTATATTTTGTTTTTTTATTCCTGATACTTATCGATTATCAATTTGTTGAAATGAATTTAAACTTGTACTTAAACTTATTTAGGTTCTACTGAAATAAGGATATTTTTAAATTATTTTACAATAAAAAATATTCATAAATAATTCATTTTTAATAATAAATAAATTACAAAATAATTTTAATTAATTAAAAAATGGCTATATTTCAGTGCGACCTATTTAGGTACACGCGAAGAAATACCATTATTATCAAACCACAGGCTCTTGTCCTGTCCATTTACATCGCCATCCAGATTAAAATCAGGTGAAAGATAATAGTCAAAAAGACCGTTATTATTGAACCACTCTGTTTTATCTGTACCATTTATATCAAAACTTGGGAAGTCCATTTGATTGGCATCACCTGCGTACATGACCCACTCACCTGTGGGGAGTTTTTTCTGTCCAAAGCTAGTGTTATCCTTATAGCTATCACTGCGTCTGAAATCATAAGTCAGTACATTGCTCTGAATACCAATAGCTTGGGGCGACATAATACCGATATGGTTGCGATGCTCTATGACCACATAAAGTGGCGTATCTCCCGAAGGCAAAGCACAACGGTCAGGGAAGCGAATACTACCATCCCGATTGAGTAAAGCGGCAGTCGTGGCAACTTCGGTGCTTTTAGCCGGTGCGGTACGGAAAGAAACCAAGACCCAGTCGCTTTCTATGGCGGTGTAGTTGGTGTCATTCCACGTTGTGCCTTCTGTGCCGGAATGGTTCCAGGGCGTACTTTGGTAAGGCTGCCCCGCAGGTGTAGGCGTAGCGAGTGGGCTTACGGGCGTTTGTCCGGGCAGCAGACCGCGTTCGTTGAGTGCAATAGTCATTTCGCGTAGTGGAGGGTCGTAACTGCCTTCTAGCCAAGCGTGCAATTCGGCTTCTATCGGCGTATCGCCATTGGCATTTGTGGGGCAGTCCGTACAGTAATAGTAACGTGAGCCATCTACCTTAATACCACCGCCGCCTATCTCGGTGACCGCTACATTCGGATTGCCGGATTTGTTGACAAAGCAAAATTCTTGAGCGGTGTAGAGACTATCCTGTATAGCATTGGGAAAATAGTGTGATTCGTCGTCCACATCAAACTTAGCTAAACCCGTTTTGTAACTAAACCCAAGCGTAATACATATTTCACCTCCTGCCGTAATATTTGGAAATGTTAGATTGAGTGTGTCAGAAGTGCCGCCTATATAGTTGGTGAAACTACCATCGGGTGCGCCATCAGCTCTTTGAGGGTTGGCAAAACCAACAGAAGAATCATAAATCCCATCTTCACTCGTCGAATCATAGGTGCAATTGCAAGAGGGCGATTCATGTTTTGGGTCATTTGGACTGCACGGGCAGTAGCTGTACGTGGAGCCATCTACATAGAATCCGCCGCCGCCAATATCTGTAACTACGACAGTTTGTATGCCTTCATTCAATGTTTTGAAGCAAAATTCCTGCGGCTGATAATCCCCTAATCCGGCGAAATTGAGGTAAGTAAATGAACTGTTGTTGACACTAAAATTAGCAATTCCGTCTGCTTTTTGAAAACCCAGCGTAATACAGATTTCTTCGCCCACAGCCATGTACGGAAATGATAAGAACAGACTGTCCAGATAACCAACATAACTGCTCATTCTACCATCGGGCAAACCATCGGCAAAAGCAGCTGATCTAGCATTCATGCCAATTTGCGCTGTAAAACGTCCGCCGGCAAGTGCCATATTAGTCGGACAATTGCAGGCTGCGGTAGCAATTTGCCCCTGATTATTGATGCAAGAAGCGAAGTCGTTGAGGTCGCCATTTACATTACTTACACCATCGGTATCGCAGTCATTGGTCGGTAGGGCGAGCCAGGCATCGGGTTCTATGCCGTCGATAATACCATCAGCGGTACAGGCATCATTGGGTGCGCTGTCCTCTATATCGCATACGCCGTCATTATCGCTGTCGGTGGCAAGTTGTCCTTTGCAATCGCAAGCGGTAGTCCACACGTCATTTTCAGTACAGATAAGCCCATCGTCGCAAGGTGTACCGATGAGCTGATTATCAAAATTGGGACAATCGTCGATAGCGTCACAGGTTTGGTCATTATCTGCGTCAGGCGCACCTGCGAGGCAGTTGCAATCTTCGGGTGCGCCTGCATCAACCCAAGTTTGTAACAGGGCGAGTTCGGTATCGTCTATTTGTCCGCCTACACGGTCATTCATCGAAGGAATCCCGATGGGCATACCACAACCCGCATAAGCAGTAGTGGTAATAATACTGGTCAAAGTCGTACCCGTGAGGATGTCCGGACCGCATTTATTACCACCTAAAACGGCATTGTCATAAGTGGTCAGGTTGAGTCCGCCAAGCGCATTGTTGCCATGACAACCTGTGCAGCCATTGTCGCTAAAAATTGCGCCGACTTCGCGCCATCCCAACAAACTATTATCACAATAATCATCAGCATTGGCGACATATCCTGCTGGTTGATTACAATCTTGTATAGAGGTATCAGGATGTCCCAAGCCATCATTATCTGCATCAAGATACCAAGTAGTTGCGCCGGATCCGTCACATTCGCCGCAGGCATCTACTATACCGTAACAAGCGTCGGGATTGATTTTAAATTGAGCTTCAGCAATAGACATACAGTCGGAGTTACCATAGTTGCTAAACACGACGAACAAGATTTTTTTTACAAAGACATCTTCGAAACCCGTTGCAAATTGAAAGCCTTCGTAATCATCCTGTTCATTAGCTTTTGGAAGCGTCAGGGTAACGGCGTTTTTTATCCAATTGATGCCATCAACGGTGTAATCTATGTGAAGCAACTTAGCACCCATATTGCTTTCCCCTGTTCGATTGGCATTCCAGATGCGTATGCTGTCGATACTTTGAGGTTGGTGAAATTCGTATTCTATCCAATGTTGGTCAGTGACTCTTACGGGGCTGGGAGGTAGTGTTTTTTCACATGATACCCAGCTTTCATTCCAGTAATTGCCGGAATCTTCGCACTGGGCTGTCGCTAAGTTAGAACAGAGGACGAAGCCGAAAATTAGGTAAATATAAGTAAGCCGAAAAGGTGTCAGGAATTTTAGAAATGACTGACGTCTTAGGTATGAAAAAACAATAAACACTACATCTTGACTTGTTCTTTTTCCTTTATATTTCACCACATTCTCCTTAAATAACCCGTTATTCGCGTCAAATTTGGCTCGTGTAAAGAAAAAATAACGGCGTGAAGATGTAGCGTTTATTATCTTTTCATCCCTTAGCTGTTTTTTATTAAAAATATTTAAATAAGTATTATTATAAACCATTTTATTTTCTTTTGAACGTAACACAGACATTCCTGTCTGTGCCTCGCTTGATTCCAGACAAGAATGCCTGCGTTACGTTGTTATAAAACCGATAGGCTGACTATCGGCTGTTGGTGTCCAGAAGTTGCCGATATTTGGTAAAATCTGACTTAGATCGGCTGGAGAAGCCCCAAACCAAAGGGCTAACTCAGCGAAATATTCGTCGCACGAAGTCGTTGGTATCAATCTGCCATCGCCTGTATCAAGCGAATTGCCGAGGTAGAGATTGGGGTACTGCCCATAGATTTTTTGTCCGCTGACTGCGCCGCCCATCACGAGTGCGTGTCCGCCCCATGCGTGGTCGGAGCCATTGCCATTGGAGACGAGTTTGCGAGAAAAATCAGAAATCGAGAAGGTAGTTACATCGTTTTCTACGCCCAATTCTACGAGTGCATCGTAAAAGGATTGGAGCGCATTGTCGAGTGTTGTCATGAGTTCGCCGTGTTCGAGCAGAAAATTATCGTGGGTGTCGAAACCACCTAATTGTACGAAAAATGTTTGGTTATTGACGTTCAGCAAATCTCGTGCGGCGATGGTTTTGGCGACCATATTGAGGCGTTGAGAGAGGTTGTCTTCACCAAAAACTGTAGTAAACGGTGTGCCGTTATCTATCGCAGAACTAAACTCTAAGGAGCTGTCCTTCGAACCTGTCACTGAACTGGCATACGCTGTTTCGAGTACATTTTGATAGCTGATATCGAGTAGGTTGTCGAGTGTTTGGCGTTTCAGGCTTTGGTAGAAACCATTGTTGTTGCTACCATTGAGACTGATGCTGCCACTATTTTTGGGTTCGATGGCGTAAGATTGTATAATATTGCCGCGTTGGAAGACATTAATACCATCTAGGGAGATATTCATGGAGATATTTTGATTGGCATTATTGGTATGGAGTATGTCTGCCAATCTACCGCCCCAACCGAGTGCGTTTCTATCTTGTGGTATGGATGTTTGCCAGTGCTTTCTTTGGTCGGAATGAGAAAACAGACCGAGCGGAAGGTTTTGGTCGGCATTGAAAGTACTCAGCGTGGTAGGGGCAACGAGTGCGCCTACATTGGCAATGAAGCCGAGTTTTCCAGTATTGAACATGCCTTGAATATTGGGCATATTGGGGTGCAAACCGTATAATTTGCCATCGGGATTGAGCGGATTGATGGGGAGTATCTGCTCTTGCGGAATTTTGAGGTTGGTGCGTACATCGGCATATTCGGCGTATTCGGAGGTACTGCGCGGAATGAGCATATTGTAGCTGTCATTGCCGCCCGAAAGGAGGATGCAGACGAGTGCTTTGTAATTGCCTTGTGTATAAACAGGGCGATTGACGGCTGCTGCTGCATTGAGCAAGCCCATATTGGTAATACCTGAAAGCATCGTGGTAGCCCCGACCGAAGCGCAGCCCAAACCAAGTGTACTCAGAAAATCTCTTCTATTATAATGTGACATATTATTGTTAGTCGATGGTTGATAGTCCATAGATGTGGTGTACTGTTGATCGCGTTTGCTTATCGTCTATTGACTATCGACTGATTATTTAAGAATCATATAATTTGGGGAAATCATGATGAAATAAATAGCATCTTGTACGGCTCTTTTAGGTGGGTAGTTGGATGCCGATAAGGTGGTTTGATATTGTGTGATGGTATTTTCTATGGTAGATTTGGCTGCGGCAGATAATTGCCCCCTACAAAGAAGTAGATTGAGGCGATCCAATAATGCAGAAATGCCTTGTGTGTTGAGGAGGTCTATCTCATCCGTAAAGTCGAGTATTGGCTCGTCTTCACTATTATTAGTAAGTCCAAGTCCGGAGTCATTGGCGATGGTACGGTTGAGAAAAGGTCGATTTTTGATGGCTTTTTCGATGGCATTGAGGTAGTGAATGCCGGAGGTGGCGTTGAGGATTTGAAATTCGGGAGAAACCATATCAGCAGGTTGGACAAATTCCTTTTCGGCATAAAACGGTGAAAAGAAATTGAAGACCGAAGGGGCAGCCAAAAATGCTTGCTCAATAGCTTTGCCAGGTTTATTTTCGTCTCTAAACCAGATTTTTCCCGAAGGGGTACTCACATCAAATGCTAAAAACAGATTGGTGAGTCTTTCGATAGGTTGCAGGAGTTTTCCGGTTTGAGGCGTATCAATGAGGTCGCAATTTCGGGCTTCGGGGTCGATTAAAATCGCTTTCACAACCGCTTTTAGATCACCTCTAACGCCTTGTCCATTATTATTAAATACATCAGAAATACGACTCACATAAGCAGGAGAGGGATTGGATTTTACCAACTGCTGAATCAAGCGAATACTGATAAATGGGGCAATATTCGGATGGTTGAACAAGACATCAATCGCATTGTTGACATCCTGCAAGCCCGTTTGACCGGAAGGTAGGATTGTACCGTCAATCATCTTTTTTTCGCCTGTATCATGATAGCCGTCGTACATGGTCATCGGTACAGTAAAATCGGTGGCGCCTTTGCCTTTAGTGAAGGACGGTTCAGAACCGTTGGTAGTAGCACCGCAGGCAAAACCTGTGAAAACTTTTGATAATTCCTGTACGTCCTTGATGTTGTAGGTGGGGATGAAGTTTCCATTGGCATCGAGTTTTTTCGTACCGTCATTATTGAGTTCGAGCAAGCCTATGGTAAATAATTGCATGATTTCCCGCGCATAATTCTCATCAGGGTAAGTGCCGAGTGCAAAATCTGCCTTGCGATTTTGAAAAATACTCAAATATACTCCCATCGAAGCATGTAGGGTCACATCGTAGAGCATATCGCGGTAATTGCCAAACGCACCCTGATACAAAATATCGTAATAATCGGAATTACCAAAACCTCTGCCGCCCAAATTGCTGGTAGTAGGGGAAATGACCAGAATCTGACTGAGGGCAAAAGCAATTTTGTGCCGTAGAAAATCCGGTTGTTTGACCAACATTTCATAGAAAGTATAGCTCAAGTATTCATTTTTTTCAGAATCATTTTCCGGGATAATTGCGAGCGCACTATCGTAAATCATGCGATAGGTTTCGGCATAAGATACCATTGGCGTTTCAAACTGTTCTTCGAGCCATGTATCTATACCAGTTTGATTTACGTATTCTATTTGCTCGTAATTGTAGCCCATCGTAGCTTGGGCTAAAAACCGTGCTGCGCCCACCAAGTCGGGTGTCAGCCCTGTACCATTGACGGAATTTAGGGCTGAATTGTCGGCATCTTCATCGCTCGAAGATACACTGACGCCCACGTATTGCCCCGTTCCGAAGTGGTCGGGGTAGGTCTGTGCTATTCCCAAAAAGGGTAGTAGTAGAAAGAAAGATAGTTGAAAGTAAAATCGCATGTGTATAGAGTAGTTTGATAATGTTTGTAAACAGCAATTTATAAAAAACGTATAATGATAAAAATCAGTCGAGTAAAATTAAGTGGCAGACAAGTCTGTTATAAAGACGCAAAGTATATTTGAAATGTTGCATGCGAGATACAATCTTTAATTTTTTTGTGACTGGAAGGAACTAACTTCCTGACTTCTTTGTACTTTTGTAATAAAGCAGGGATATAACTAGACTTTGGATATTGGGTAATTAGGTAAATCGCTCATTATCAATAATTTGTACTGATTTTCATTTTAATTCAAATTACTTTTATTACAATTTTTATTTTTTTAATAAATAACGAATTATATCTTCTCGATAGCTATCGGGATAGCCTGATTATTTTTACTCGATGTTCAAAGTCCAGTAAATTAAAGTACTAACAATTTGATATGTATTTTGGTTGGGACTTTTCATTTGGAATTTTTAATATATGTTATTCGATATAAAACCGGAAGAAAGAGCTATTTTTCAATTGATCAGTAAAGTGGCTGAGGAGTTGGACTATCCGACTTATGTAGTAGGTGGCTATGTGCGTGACCGCTTGTTGGCACGTTCTTCCAAAGATATGGACATCGTATGTGTAGGCAGCGGTATTGAGTTGGCAGAACGTATCGCGGACAGGCTTTTTCCGCGCCCGAAAGTGACCGTTTATAGTCGTTTTGGTACAGCGATGTTTGTCTATAAAGATATGGAAATCGAATTTGTCGGTGCGCGTCGCGAATCTTACCGTAAAGACTCTCGCAAACCCCAAGTCGAAGACGGTACGCTCGAAGATGACCAAAACCGTAGAGATTTGACTATCAATGCTTTAGCAGTCAGTCTCAATGATTATAATTTTGGAACTATCGTTGACCCTTTCAATGGCTTGGTCGATTTGGAACGGCGCATTCTGCGTACTCCGCTCGAACCCGGACGTACCTTTTCCGACGACCCGCTACGTATGATGCGTGCCATACGTTTTGCGTCCCAATTGCATTTTGAAATCGACCCGATTACCTTCAAATCCATCAAATCGAACAAGGATAGAATTAAGATTATTTCGCAAGAACGAATTACAACGGAGTTGGAAAAAATACTCATGTCCGAAAAACCATCAGTGGGCTTTAAGTTGCTGTTTGATAGTGGTTTGTTGCACCTTATTTTCCCTGAAATGGCAAATTTACAAGGTGTAAAAGTTAAAAATGGCGTTAGTCATAAAGATAATTTTTATCATACGCTACAAGTTATTGATAATATTTGTAAAAAAACAAATAACATCTGGCTGCGTTGGGCGGCACTTCTGCACGACATCGCCAAGCCGCCTACCCAGCGTTTCGACCCCGCCGTTGGCTGGACATTTCACGGTCACGAAGCCCTCGGTGCAAAGTGGACACCGCGTATTTTTCGCAAATTGCGTTTGCCGAATGATACCAAAATGAAGTACGTCCAAAAACTCGTGCGCCTACACCTACGCCCGATTTCACTGACGAAAGAAAATATCACGGATTCAGCAATTCGCCGCCTGCTTTTTGAGGCAGGCGATGATATAGACGACCTGATGATACTCTGCGAAGCCGATATCACGTCTAAAAACTCGAAAAAAGTAAAGCGATACTTGAGCAATTACGAACTGGTGCGCGAAAAACTTATCGAACTGGAAGAAAAAGACCGCCTTCGCAATTGGCAACCACCAATCACAGGCGAATTGATTATGGAGACTTTTGGCATCGGACCTTCGCGCGAGGTGGGTGTGGTCAAAAAAGCCATCCGCGAGGCAATTCTTGATGGCGACATTCAGAATGATTATGAGCAGGCGCATCAGTTTATGTTGGAAAAAGGGGCGGAGATTGGGCTGGAGGTTAAAATAAAATAGGGGGGACTCCCTCATTTCGAGCTGAAAATAGGGCTGACATTTTTCAAATGGTAGACGAATTTTAGGGCAAAATTTTCTCCAAAACCTCTTCTACATCAATCTCCTCCATACATCGAAAATGTCCTTTCGGACAAGCTGCATAACCAATCTTAGAACACGGTCTGCATTTTAAGTTATTTACTTCAATTGTTTCATAATCAGTCTGATATGGATACATTCCGAAGGCAGGAACGGTATTGCCCCAAATGCTGATGATACGTTTTTTGAAGGCTGCGCCAGTGTGCATCAAGCCCGTATCATGCGTGATGAGCAAGCGCGATTGCCGTACCCACGAAGCCGAACCATGTAGCGAAAATTGCCCACAGGCGTTGAATACATGTGTACCGGATTTTTTGGAAATTATGTTGCCATTAGTTGCGTCTTCTTTGCCGCCAAGCAAGACAATAGGGTGGGGGAGACGCTCGCAAATTTTGATGATTTTGTGCGTAGGAAGGCGTTTGGTTGCAAATTTAGCACCAATGGCGAAGGCGATATATTGGTTTGGGATGAGTCCATATTCGGTCGTATCAATTTCTTCATTTGGCGGAATGAAATAGTCCAAACCTGCATTATCGTTTTTTATGTCTAATTTTTTTACCGTTTCAAAATATCTATCAACTATATGAATGTTCGGTAATTGATTGATTTTCAAATTGGTCAATAACCATTTTTCGATATTTAGCTTTGGAAATGAAGTGGCGGGTACGCCCAAATGGAGCTTGACATGCAGGGTACGAAGGTTGTGGTGCAGGTCGATGAGGTGGTCGTATTTTTCAGCTTTTAAATCCGGAATCACCTCGTCAATTTTTTCATCAATCGTCCAAATTTTATCGACATGTGGATTGGGAGAGAGGATATTTTTATGGGCTGATTTGGTGAGGAAATGTAACTCGACATCCATTTGCTGCTTGAGGCAACGAACGACAGGCGTAGTCAGCACAATATCGCCGATAGAACTAAACCGTATGATAAGGATTTTTTTCACCTGCCAAACATACGGTTTTTATCACAAAAAAAGGGCAGAAGTGCATAACACTTCTACCCATTATATTTTAGTAACCCGTCAACTATCGTTTCGTTACAACAACTTCTACGCGACGATTTTCAGCTGCTGCTGTATTCGCTGCGTTAGCAGGTTTTTTAGAACCTAAACCTTCTGTAGTCAAGCGATTGCCATTAATGCCAGAAGCAACCAATTGGTTTTTAACTGCATTTGCACGCGCCAAAGAAAGCGCTTTGTTTTTAGCTGCATCACCTCTGCTATCAGTGTGACCTTCGATATTAATGTGTACTTTAGGGAAAGCTTTGAGTACTTTTGACATCTCAGTAACTTCTTTGAGTGAAGCGCCGTCCAAGTTCGCAGAACCCGTAGCAAAAGTAAGATTATCGAAAGTAAAACGCTCACCTACTGCAGTAGAATTGGTACCTAAGAAGCTGGTGAACTTATCACCAAAAGTACCTTCGCGGAAACTCACTTTGGCGCCATCCGGTAAGTCAAATGATTTGATACCATTGACCACTCTCGAACCGAAACCTACAACTGCATTTCCTGCATCTTTTGCACCTTCAGCTACTGCATTTCCTGCATCTTTTGCGCCTTCAACTACTGTGGTAGTTGCGTTCTTCGTTGTATCAACAGCTTTATCAGCCAAATCAGCAGCAGGATTGGCACAACCCATACGGCTCAATAACCAACCACCGATAAGAACGACTACCAATAAAGGCAATAACCACCTCAAGAAGCTACCGCCCTTTTTAGCAGCATCTGTCGCTGCCGCTGCACCAACACCTGCCGCTGCAGTTGCTCTACCACCTACATTTGAAGCTACATTGCCTACATTACCTGCGGCAGATTTTACGCCACCGACAGCACCACCAAGCAAACCACTAAGACCAAGGTCACTAGCCATACCTGAAGGAAGAGCTGCTTTGATATAGTCTCTTTGACCACCGAGTAAGCTCGCAAGACCTGAAGCATTCAAGCCCTTTGATTTGACTTGCTTTCCAACGAGACTCATCAAGATAGGTGCTGCCAAGCTCATCAAAGAAGAAGCACCGCTACGTTGTAAACCTGCCATAGAGGCAATTTTTCCAACAACAGAACCAAGTCCGTTGCCAAAAAGACCACTTAAGATACCATCACCTGCAGTAGTAGCTGCGCGAGTAGCTTCGCCGCCGCTAAACAGGTCATTCATATTGTTCAAAATGCTACCATCGTAGCCGCCGTCTTTAATCATACTGAAGAGCTGGCTTGCTCCGCTCTGTGTGGAAGATTTTTTCATCATACCTCCAAGCAGTGTAGGCATAATGCCGTCGAGTGCTTTGCCAGTAGCTGCATTGCTGCCACCAATCATTTTGGCTGCATTGCCAATAACTGAACTGGAAAGTTGGTCTTTTACAAGTCCTAATAAATTCATAATAATATAAAATCTGGTTAGTTGAATAAAATTACTTTTCTGACGAGAAAATATGAATAGGTAACGATTATATAGATTAAACCTTTGGTATGAATATTGAATTAAGGAAGAGGAAGAAAATAGTCTACCCCAAATGAAGAAGTTATTTTTTTATATGTTTGGCTAAATTTGACGCGCATAGCGAGCTACGTAAGGAAGATTTAGTGAAACATATAAGAAAAAGAACAATTCAGACGGGTAAATTATTTTATTCCTGATACTAATCACCACATTTGTCAAAGAACCAAAATTATCTTCACAAACTCATTCGAAAACACTATTTTTGCAGAAATTAATCACAAAGTTTTAAAGGAAATTTGAGTGTGATTTAAAAATTAAGGATGAAAAGACAATAAGTGCTACATCTTCACGCCGTTATTTTTTCTTTTTCATCCCTTGATGTATTCATCAAATTAAGAATAATCGAAAAGAGTAAATTGTTTACCACAAATTTACAATTATTATTTTGGCGAATATTTTATCAAAATCAAACTTGAACTTAATCTTAGACTTAATCTTAAACTTAATTAATGATACAAAGAATTTCAATGACATTGCTCATCAGTGCCTTCGCTATTGCGAGCATATTTGCACAACAAGCACCCGAAAACTGGTTCAATCTTGATGCTAAACAAGACAAAGTACAAGGTTTGAGCGTAGAAAAAACCTATAAAGAACTACTTAAGGGTAAAACCTCTCAAACCGTCATCGTAGCGGTTATCGACTCTGGCGTAGATGCCGAACACGAAGACCTTAAAGATGTCATGTGGGTCAATGCCGACGAAATCCCAAACAATGGCAAAGACGACGACAACAACGGCTATATCGACGACATTCATGGTTGGAATTTCATTGGCGGTGCCGATGGAAAAAATGTCCACCAAGACAATCTCGAAATCACGCGCCTATACCGTGATTTGCACAAAAAATACAAAGATAGTGACCCGTCTTCACTTTCTAAAAAAGCCAAAAAAGAGTACAATAAGTACAGCAAACTGAAAAAAGAACTGGAAAAAAATCGCTCCGAAGCCGAAGCCCAAGCTGCACAGATGGTGGGTTTGCACCAAATGTTTACAGGCGCACTAAAGGCGGTAAAAGCAGTAGTAGGCGAAGATACCGAACTGAATATGGAAGTATTGGACGATATTGATGTCAGCGAAGATGAGGCATTGGCGCAAGGCGTTGTTATGCTCAAAAACGTCTTTGCAAACGGCGCAACCGAAAAAGACCTCAAAGAACTCGAAGGCGCAGCAGACTACTACAATAGCCAGCTCAATTACCACTACAACCCTGATTTTGACCCGCGTGATATAGTGGGCGATAACTACCGCAACTCTGCCGACCGCAACTACGGCAATAATGACGTAGAAGGACCAGACGCCATGCACGGAACACACGTATCAGGTATTATCGCTGCGAGTCGCAATAACGATATTGGTATAAATGGTGTAGCTGACAATGTACGTATCATGTCTATACGCGCAGTGCCTGATGGTGATGAGCGCGACAAAGACGTTGCCAATGCCATCCGTTATGCAGTGGATAATGGTGCGCGTATCATCAATATGAGTTTTGGAAAAAAATACAGTTTTGACAAAAAAGTAGTGGATGCAGCTGTCAAATATGCGGTCAAAAAAGGCGTCTTACTCGTACACGCCGCCGGAAATGATGGTATCAATACTGATACCAATATTTTCTATCCAAATGATCGTTTCAAAAACAAAAAAAGACAAGCTAAAACGTGGGTAGAAATTGGCGCACTTTCTTGGGAAGGCGGCGAAAACTCTGTTGCACCGTTTTCCAATTACGGTTCAGATAATGTAGATGTTTTCTCGCCCGGTGTTGACCTTTATTCGACAGTGCCTAATGATCAATACAAAGCATCGAGCGGTACAAGTATGGCTGCACCGGCTGCCGCAGGCGTTGCGGCACTCGTGATGTCTTACTATCCGAAATTGACGGCAAAACAAGTCAAAAAAGTGTTATTGGATTCGGCTATAGATGTTGAGTATGAAGTGCTTAGTCCAAAAGGTGACCGTGTGCAATTCTACAGACTTTGTCGCACAGGTGGCGTCATCAATGCCTACGAAGCTATCAAACTCGCCAGGAAAACGAAAGGCAAGCGCAGAGTGAAAACCAAAACACCGAGAGCTTAGTGAAAGAAATTAAATAAATGTACATTTATTTAATTCCTGATACTTAGTACACTGTTTTATAAATTTATTTACATTTTTTGACGTTTATTTTGAAATGAATCGAATCAAA
>ENA-ORXT01001476-ORXT01001476.1-marine-metagenome-genome-assembly--contig:-NODE-1476-length-31509-cov-15.840067_pt1 | contig 31509 bp, 32 predicted proteins | sample MGYA00237868_ERZ511482 | MGnify/ENA metagenome assembly ERZ511482 | reverse complement strand
TGATGTCATTGGCCAATGCACCAAGGGGAAGCAAAATAAGAGTCAGCGCCATAAGAAATGTTTTCATGAGAATACAGCCTCGCAAGTCGGTTCGTCGCCGTCCTGAACGCTTCGCGCTGTCCAGTAATCGCGGTCAAGCTCGTCCTGCATTTCCCTGATGCTGGCGCTGTAGAAATAATAGCACGTCCCGATTTTGTAGACGCGGAAGCACCCCCCTGGCATGTCGGCTTCGTCATAGCTGTAACACAGGCTGTCCCTAAATATGGCCCAGTCCCCGTCATGAGCCTGACCGCCTTCGCTATATTTGACAGGCCCGTCTTTAAGATGAGTTTCGGTATAAAAATTTGAAGCCCGGCCTTGGGCCGAGAAATTATAGGCCCCTTTGTGAGTGACGCCGGAAAACGCCTCAATCAAGGCCTCACCTGTCACGCGGCTCGCTTTCGCGCGAACATCTGTGTCTTGGGACTGCGCAAGGGCCGTGGTTGACGTCAAGGTCATCATAATGGGCAGGGCGAATAAGCGAGCTAACATAAATCTATTTTAGCATGAGATATGGATTTGGCTATGCTAGGATACAGCTATGAGTGAAGACCCTAAAAAGCCAGCTTCGAATGTAACGCCCGAGAAACCCTATGTACCGCGCAAAGAGCGCCGCACATCGCGTTTCATCAAAGCCGAAGAACGACGCCGGGCCGCCCAGGCCAAAGACCAGCGCTTCTACGCCATGATGTTCTCAGTCGTCGGCGTAATGATTGCCGTTGTTTTCGGCATCGCGTTTCTGGTGATGTTCGGCAATACGGTGGATGTCGGGGCGCTTGGCGATTTCACTAAGCCTTGGCTTTTCGGGGCGTCCATACTGGAACTCGGCGGCCTCGTGATTGTTGGACTGTTCGGAGTCTATATGTGGGCGCGTATGAAGCGGCGGTAAAAGCGACGCTAAAGAGCTTGTAACACCCTGCTAATTCGCCTAAATCACGCGCTCATTAAATTAGGAGGCCATCATGGGTTATAAGTTTGCAATCGTCGGCGCGACAGGGAATGTCGGGACGGAAATGCTCACCATTTTGTCTGAATATAATTTGCCTGTGGACGAAGTCTTTGCTGTCGCCTCTCGCAAATCCGTGGGCCGCGAAGTCTCTTACGGGGATAAGTCCCTCAAATGCGTTGACCTTGAAAGCTTTGACTTCTCCAAAGTCGATATCGCCTTGATGAGCGCGGGCGGTGACGTGTCCAAGACATGGTCACCGAAAATTGCGGCGGCCGGCGCTGTTGTCATTGATAATTCCAGCGCGTTTCGTATGGATCCGGACGTGCCGCTCGTTGTCCCTGAGGTCAACGCCGACGCGGTTGCGGGTTATACCAAGAAGGGTATCATCGCCAATCCGAACTGCTCGACCATTCAAATGGTTGTCGCGCTGAAGCCGCTTCACGACCGGGCCGTGATTAAGCGCGTTGTCGTCAGCACCTATCAATCTGTGTCCGGAGGCGGGAAAAAGAACATGGACGAGCTGTGGTTGCAGACGAAGGGCATCTATTCCAACCAAGACCTACCGGCGATCAACTTCACGAAGCAAATCGCCTTTAACGTCATCCCGCATATTGACGTCTTTATGGACGGCGGCGACACCAAAGAAGAATGGAAGATGAAAGCCGAGACCATGAAAATCCTCGATCCTAAAATCAAAGTCACGGCGACCTGTGTCCGCGTACCAACATTTGTCGGCCATGCCGAAGCGTTGAACATTGAGTTTGAAAACGAAATTTCTGCAGATGAAGCCCGGGCGATCCTGCGGGAGAGCCCCGGTATCATGGTTGTCGATAAACAAGAAGACGGCGGCTACGTGACGCCCGTCGAATGCGTCGGTGAATTTGCAACCTTTATCTCGCGTATCCGCGAGGATAGCACACAAGATAATACGCTGAATATGTGGGTTGTATCTGATAACCTACGCAAAGGCGCGGCGCTCAATACTGTGCAAATCGCGGAGAGCCTAATTAACCGCGGGCTGTTGAAAGATAAAGTCGCTTAAAATGAAGCGAGTTTGTTCGCCAAAAATATGTGGTGATACGGAGTTTTTTTTAATCCGTCTCCAGCATAATCGTTAAAAAATGAAGTTTTTTGCTTAAATAACGTCTACTTTCAATTTCAACTATCTCCGTGCATGTGAGATTGGTTGTGTGAAATCACATACTATATTCGTGCGTTTGCAACGTGTTTATTTTCATGTGCACGGACTAACCTTGAAAACTCAATTAACTTAATGACGTTTCAAGCTATTGTTTTTATTGATTTTTTTAAATAACTTAACTTTTTTTACATGCAAGTCGCCTATTCTTCTCTTAATCCAAACAGGCACAAGACCTGTTGATAAGACGAAATTAGGAGATTGTAATGACTAGCTTTAAATTAAATGTATCTCGGGCGGCGCGTGTTATCGGACTGGCGCTATTAGTGGGATCTTCAGCAAGTGCGGCTCACGCTTCAACTGCAGCGCTCAAAGCAACACAAGACATGTTTGTGCATAGCTATGACGGCATGGGCTGTGAAGACGTGACCAGCAAACCCAATATGGGGCGGATGATGTCCGGATCCTGTATCGAGTTTCAAATTAAAATTAAGAACAACGATTACAGCACGACGGCTAAAGCTATCAATTTTAAAAACCCGGTTGATAAAGGGCTCGTCTTTATCACGGCCGTCACAGAAGGTTTTGCAGGCGGAACATTGGATATCCCAGCTATGAATACAGATTGCAGCAAACAACTGTGCTTGGTAAAAATTCAGGATGGATCAATAAAACCTAAGCAAACGGGTATCTTAAAAATACGCGCGATTGTTAAGTAAAGTTTTCCTCTGGCGCATCCAAAGGACACCCTGAAGGCATTCAGAGGCAGGGTATTTAGGTTATGCGGGTGTCGTCTCCGCCGAACCTTATTTTATAGTCCAAGTCGTAGTGCCACCTTTTCGCGTGAATAGCGTACCTGTTCCTCCTCCCAAAGCGAACCATAGCTCAGAGGTTTAGTTTAGGCGATTTTAGGACTATTGCGGGATGTTCCCTATGAAACAATCAGACAGAGTCATCGCAAAAACAATATCAACTCAGTAAGCTCTATTTAGAATTGATGTATTCTGCTAAAGCTTCCGCAGTCTCAAAATCTTTTATGGTAGCCCCTGACTTATCTTTTATTCTGTAGGTTGCTGGAGCCCAGATTACTCTACGGGGAATAGGTTTACATCTTACGCTGGATTCATGCTGCGCGTCTCCAGAAGGTGTTACAACAGCAGGGTAAGTGACCTGTTTACTGACTGAAGGAATTTTAGAAATCCTTACTTTTGCAGCTGTCTTTACTGAGCCATCCCTTTTATATTTAATTGGCGTCACCGCAAGCTCAACAGATCCTTCTTGAATGATTACAGTTTCTGTTTTGGTTTCAGATATAGCAGGGGTTGCGCCCCGCTCTATTGCATTAAGCAACGGCTCACATCTTGTATTATCGGCAATGGTTTTATATTGCGGGGGCGTCTGTACAAGAACAAGCCCATCTCCGATATCATAGCTCCAAGATGCAACATCACACGAAGCTAGAACAAATATCAAAAAACATAGAATTAAGGAAAACGGGTGCCGCATGCTTTATCTCCACGTTTCCGAATATATCCGCTAAACCAATACAAGTTCGAAGGGACCAATTGCGACTTTGTCAGCTTAACCGCCATTTTTAATGATTATGCTATATTCTTTAAATCAAGAAGTCCTTTTACATCCATCATTAATTCCATCTGACATTATTCGGCGCCCTGTTAGGGTGTCTTTCCGCTTCAATCTCAGCCTTAGTCAATAATCGTCTTATTTTAAGCGTTTTAACTCGCTCGGCTAAGGCTCGTTTTTGCCCACAAGCGAACCTAATAATTCTGGCTAATCCCTGAAAACGGCGGGAGAATTAGGCCCGGGGGCGGGTGTAAGCCGTAGCTTATTCATCGATGAGAACAGCTTCTCTCACAGAGTTGCCGAATTTAATAAACTTTATGTCGATAATGTTTTTTTGACGAAACTCCCTATCTGGTTTCACTTGCATGCGCTTGCTTGATATTTCGCTCAACTAGGCGAAGCGTCAAGTAATCTAATTGCATGCGCATGATGTTTGATTGAAAGCTCAATTAACTAATTACACTTGCAAGTTATTGTTTTTATTGTGTTTTTTGCATGTAATTAACTCTATAGAAACAGAGCACCCCTATATTCATATCAACAAAAGCACACTGGTAAGCGCGCGATTATTTAACAACGGTTTTGGAAAAAAAGGTATTAAATGACGAATTTGATGACAGTCTTAAAAGCAACGGCGATTACAGCGCTTTGCGTTATCGCGCCGTCTGCACAGGCCTCCGTCATCGACCGCGTGTCCCTCGAGGTGCGCCCTGCGGCTAAGTTTCAAGTCGTCGATTCCGGGGAAGGGTTTCAAACGCTTCTTGTGGCGACGAACGCGCCATTTGATATCTCCATCGAAGGCATTATCGGCGAGGTCAGTGTTGACCTCAGCACGTCAGGTCAAGTGCGGGGCCGGTCATACGGGGCGAGCGCGCAGACACCGGGTGCCATTGAGACAACAACGCAAGTTGCCTCTCCATTTGGCGGCGTTATATATGAGAGCCAATATGCAACAGCTGCGCAAAGCGGGTCTGTTTGGGACCAAGCAGTTCAACTCACGGTAAATTACGACCCCCTCGCTGACCCGCGCATAAGCGTCGAAGCCCGCGATTAAGCCCCCATACCCAAGGCATAAAAAAAACCGCTTTCAGGTGAAAGCGGTTTCTATCGTCTTTAAAAACTGAGCGGCTTAATAGCGCTTCGGCTTTTTCTTCATCGGAATTAGGCCTTCCATCTGAGCCCGTTTGCGAGCCAGTTTGCGCGCGCGCCGCACAGCTTCTTGCTTTTCACGAACACGTTTTTCAGACGGCTTCTCGTAATGCTTACGGGCTTTCATTTCCCGAAGGATGCCTTCGTTTTGCAATTTCTTTTTGAGAGCGCGCAATGCCTGATCGACATTATTCTGACGTACGTAAATTTCAACCATGAGGGTCCTTCTTGTGTCGTATCCGTAAAATAGCTAAAGCCCCGCTTGTGACGAGGCCAGCCCTTAATCTGGGCGGCTTCTAGCTCTTTGACGCTGTAAGGTAAAGAGCTTTCCTTGCATAAAAGACGTCCCAAACACCTTATTTGTTCCCATTTATGCGCGGGTGTGGCACAAAAAGCACAGATATGACATTTCCAAACCCCACTTATATTCGCCATGACGGCTTTGATATTGCGCTCTACGAAGCCGGGCCCGAGGACGGCTTGCCCCTAATTCTGGTCCATGGCTGGCCGGAAATGGCCTATTCGTGGAAAAATCAAATGGGCGTGTTGGCGGCGGCGGGTTACCGCGTTATCGCCTATGATGTGCGAGGGTTTGGGCGTTCTTCCGCCCCCGATGGCATGACGCATTACGGCGTGGCGAACCTTGTGTCTGATATAGAGGCCATCCTAAGTGCGCGCGATATAGAACAAGCGGTTTTAACTGGGCACGATTGGGGCGGTATTATTGTCTGGCGCGCGGCGCGCATGCTTGCGGAACGTATTCTTGGCGTCATCGGCATTTGCACGCCGCATTACCCGCCTGCGCCCGTTGACCCGCTCAAAGTCTTTCGAAAGCGCCACGGGGACGATCATTATTTTATTGATTTTAATGATCATCCGGGGCGGTCCGATGCGCTGTTTCTGCAAAACACAGAAAACTTCTTTCGGTTCATGTTCGCCAAAATACCGCCGGGGACGAAAATGACGTCGGAGCTTTTACAGACGCCTAAACGGTTTGCGGCGTATCTCGCAGCGGGCGCGCCTGACGCTGACCTCGTGATGAGCGATGCGGACCTCAAGGTCTATGCCCGCCATTACAGCCGAAGCGGGTTCCACGGCGGGCTTAACCTGTACCGCAACACCACGGCGAATTGGGAGCAAGAAGCGGGCATGAGCTCCCGCATCACCCAGCCCGTATTGATGATTTCCGCCCGCGAAGATTTATTCCTCCCGCCTGAAGCTGCCGACGGCATGGAAAAAATCATCCCAGACCTCGAACGGCATGTGATTGAGGACTGCGGCCACTGGGCCATGTGGGAACAGCCCGAAGTTCTGAATGAATTGATGCTGGAGTGGTTGGGTCGTCGGATGTCTAGATAACTCGATAGAGCGCATCAATTATCCGCATCGGTCTTGGGTCTCCCAACAACGCATTACTCTGTTTCGTCATCGCATAGGCGCCTGTAATTCCGTTGTCAGGATCGGCAAAGACGCAGGACCCGCCCCATCCGCTATGGCCGAGCGTGTCCGGGTTGGGGCCGTAGTGGCCGTTTGTGTTGAGCATGATCCCGGCGGCAAATGTGATGTCGAATGGCAAGACAAGGTTAGGGCCGGAGATGCGCGGTTGCCGTAATTTTTCCTGCATATCTTCGGCGAGATATTGTTGTCCGCAGACCGAGCCGTCCACGACCATCTGCATAATTTGCGCGAGGCTCTTGGCGGTGGCGTGACAGTTGGAGCCGGCAAACTCCGCGGTTCGCCACGCGGCGGCTTCGCCCTTACGTCCCGGCGACGCGCCCGGCATTAAGAACGCAGCTTTGGTGGCTTCATTAATTTCGCCCATATTGGCCACGGCTTGGGGTTTACGCATATCGGCGCAGCGGTGGTGATGTTCTTCAGGGAGGCCAATCCAAATATCAAGACCGTGAGGGATGACAAATTCTTCTTTTAATATCTGTCCGATGCTACGTTGCTGTTTGTCCGCGCGGCGACAAATTTCACCGGCGAGAAACCCATAAGTCACAGGGTGGTAGCCGCAAGCCGTGCCCGGCTCCCATATGGGTGTCTGCGCGGCGAGTGTGTTCACTGTCTTATCCCAGTCAAACCAATCCTCAGACGTCCAGCCCGGCTGCGTAATTCCAGAAAGCCCGGATTGATGCGACATGACTTGCCCAACGGTCAGCTCGCCTTTGCCTTCAGCGGCAAATTCTGGCCAAAAACTCGAGACAAGCTGATCATAGCCTAGCCTGTCCGCGTCTGCGAGCATAGCAATCACAAGAGCTGCCGGGACTTTGCCGGAGGAGAACACGGCGACCAAGTCATCCGCCGCCATGGGGACCGTTTTGCCCCGATCTTTCCACCCGCCTGTCAGGTCAGCGATGAGCTCTCCGTCTTTATAGGCGCAAAACTGCGCGCCGTGTTCAAGTCCATCTTCAAAATTGGCTTTAAAAGCGGCGGTAACATCCTCGAAACCGGGGGGCGTGAATGTTGTAAAGGGCGTGTCGGTCATAATGTAGTTCTCTTTATTGCGAGAGGGGGTGTGGTCTCCAAAATACCTTGTCGCCGGATAAGGGGGAGTTCTCCCGCGTCGCCAGTGTTTGCTGCGGATATAATCTCGAATATCCCCGCCACGGCTTTGGCGAGGGCGTCTTCAGTGGGCAGGCCGTTCAGGCGATGGGCGAGAACGGTACCAGCTAAGGCATCGCCGCCGCCATGGGGGATGGTTTTAAACCGCTCGTGGCTAACGAGCGAGACATTACCGCCGCTGATAAAAGCTGCGCCGATGTTATCGCCATCCGGAACAGAGGTTACGATTGTACCTGTATGAGCTGTTCGCGCCGCGCGAAATATCTGAGCTTGGGTCTCTACGGGGAGGCCAGTGAGATGTCCGAGCTCCCAGACATTAGGCGTAATGAGATCTGCGAGGGGGATGAGGTCAGTCTTTATTTTTTCTGCAACAGCCCCGTCGATATAGAGTTTGCCGTGATCCCCCATAACGGGGTCGACCAGTATAATAGCCTCTGGGTTCTTGGTTTTCGTATGTTCTATAATGCGCGCGGCGAGATCTACCTGAGCGGGGCTGGATATATAGCCCGTCAGAACGGCATCGAACTGGATAGTCTGGGCCTTAACACCTTCCCACATGTTCTCGAGCGTCTTAGCCTCAACAGCCGCGCCGCCAGGCGCGCCCCAGCCCGGGTGTCGTCCGAGCAGAGTTGTTGGCAGGGTAACCGTTTCAATCCCGAGCCGCCTGAGGCAAAATGTACTCGCGCTGGCCCCGACGCGGCTTGCGGCGACAAAAGAGGATATAACAAGAGTGGTTTTCATTTCTCAAGAGATGCCTATAAGGGGCGCAAAAGGCAACACAGGAAATTGGCATGGCCCTTACGATTTATCATAATCCGCGCTGCTCTAAATCGCGGCAGACACTGAAGTTGATCGAAGCGGCGGGAGTTACGCCGGACATTCGTGACTATAATGAAGAACCGCTCGACGCGGACGAGGTCGAATATCTGTTGCTTAACCTTGGTTTTGACTCGGCGCGCGATCTTATGCGTAAGGGCGAATCAATTTACAAAGAGCTGGATTTAAAAAATGTCTCCAATGAAACGGCCTTAATTACCGCTTTGGCGGCCCATCCGAAGCTGGTTGAGCGCCCAATTGTGGATGACGGTGAGCGTGCAATCCTTGGTAGACCCCCAGAAAACGTGAAAAAATTGCTTTAACCCTTAAAAAATTCTCCGCTTAAACGCCTTGTTAAGCAAAACAGGGCAAACACCACGTTAACCATGGCGCAATTTGGCGCTTTAACGGAGGGGTAATATGCGGATTGCAATTTGTGCATTGTCAGCAGTTTTACTGTCGGGCTGTTCTTGGCTCGGTATGGGTGGCAATGGCCATCACGGCGGAAAACATGCCGCGAACGGATATTACGGCTCTCAACAAGGTGGCCAACAGGCCCGCAGTTATGACCCCTGCCAAATTATGTCGCCGACGCAGCCTATCCCTCGCGGATGCGCCCCGTCGCAAGTCACAGTTGGCGCGCAAGGCGGTTTCCCTCAGCAGCCCAATTTTGGGGCAGGTCAGTACACGAATAGCGGATATGGGTCACATGCCGGGAGCGCGGGTAATTACAATGCGCAGGCCAAACGCGGTCCGCGTCTCAGAAAGCCAAAACTTCGCGGGACGCTTTCAGCCGGTTTTGAGAAAAGCATTGGCGGTTCTTATCTCGATTACAACAAAACATCGCCAGTAACCGGCGGTTATACGGCCTCTGATTATGATCAGCGAAATGAAAGCGGGTCTCCAACGAGTGGATCCGTCACGACCACTACATGGACGGTGGATGACGCCACCGTCTCTACTAATAGCCCAACGATATCAAATGACGATGTCCACAGCACACCTTTTCGCGTTGCGGGCGGCTTAGAATATATAATGTCCCCGCGAACCACCGTGTTTGCGAATGCAGGTTATTCGGTTTCGGAAGGTAAATCTATCGGCGGGACGAGTTATGAAGGTGACGTTGTTCAGGAGATGTCAGTTCAATCCTATGACGGGGCAGGTGCAGAGGTTGGCGATCCTGTCCCGACGGCTTTTGTAAGGCGCAATGAAATCATCGCTAATAGGACATTAGACTTCTCGGATATGCGCAGACTTGATCTAGAAATTGGGGGGCGGCGTTATTTCAATCCGATTCTGGCAGGGTCTGTAAACCGGGCCATAACACCGTTTGTCGGAGCTTCTGCTGGCGTGTCACATTATAATAAGCAGTCTGTAAAGGGAGGTCTGGACCAACTTTTCTATAGTTCCGCCTTTGATCCCCCTATTACCTTTTATGAGGCGAATACAGCTTCAAATCAAACCGAAATTTATGGATCTCAATTTGTGCCGTCTGGCGCTGTGACTGCGGGCCTTGAATGGCAAATGACACCGAAGACAGCGATGGCCTTTGAAACGGGCGTGCGGGTCGAGGGCGGAAGAAAATATTCGAATGGCAATAGAACGGAAGCCAATGTGGCAATTCCGGTCACAATTCGCGGAAGTTACAATTTTTAGGGCTATATAACTGATTCTTTTGATAAATTGTTTTCACATGAAAACCTTTTCTTAATTATCTTATAGTTAATACGAGACAACAGAGTTTTTTCTAAGGGAAAGGGAGGCATATCATGCGTATCGCAATTTGTGCACTATCAACAGTTTTATTATCGGGTTGTTCCTGGCTAGGCATGGGCGGACATGGGTCTAGTTCCAACGGACATTCAGGCTATTACGGCGCAGATTGCGGCGGCCAAGGCGGTGCGTATGGTCAGCAAGCGGGTTACGGCGGCGCGGGTTGCGGCCCAGCGGGCGGTTACGGCGTAGGCGGTCAAGGCGCTGGTTATGGCGCTGGCGGCTACGGAGCAGGCGGAGCCGGATACGGCGCAGGTGCAGGATATGGCGCAGGTGCAGGATACGGCCAAGGTGCTGGTGCTGGTGCTGGTTACGGCGCAGGCGGCGCTGGTTACGGAGCAGGTGCTGGATATGGCGCTGGCGGCTACGGCGCAGGCGCTGGATACGGAGCGGGTGGCTACGGCGCTGGTTCTGGTGTTTCCGGTTTTCAGGGCGCTTATGGCGGAGCTAACGGTCTCGGCGGCGCTGGATATGGCGCCGGTACAGGATATGGCCAAGCAGGCTACGGTACAGGTTACGGCGCTTACGGCGCTGGCGGAACAACAACACTCGGCGCTAGTGCGCCATACGGGGCAGGGCTTGGCGGAAACGTTATCGCCAGCCAATATGGTAACGGCCAAGTCGTTTCAGGCGGCGTCCAAACAGTACAAGGCGCGCCTATTTATGTGAACCAACCTTATCCGGTTCCTTACGGTGTTCCAGCTCTTCGCGGTGCAAGCTTCGGTGGAGCTATGCCATTCGGTCTTGAGCTCGGTATCGGGACTAACTTTGATATTGGCGGCGATTTCCTAACCCCTAAAGAGGGCGGCATCGTTACAAACTCAAACGGCAACACTGTTGCAGGCGGTCCTTCATTGAGTGATCAAAAGGGCGTGTCATACAAAGACGCTTTCAAACAGTCTGCGAACTATGATGCGGCTATGACGTATGACCTCGACAGAAACACAACGATACTAGGCCGCTTTGGGTACAACAAAGCAGACGGTCAAAGCAATAAAGTTGGTACGATTAATGACGGCAATGGCGGTGCAGACGAGGATCTATACGTTGCGTTTAGTGACCTAGAGCAAGTTACTCTTGAAGGCGGCTTACGTCGTTACATGGGCGGCTGGGGCCACGGCGGCGGTTTCCGTCCATACGTAGGCGCAACAGCTGGCTTCACGCACACAGATAAAGTTATCGGTACATATGCCTCTGATACAGTCTATGCCCCTGGTAACTACCAACCGGTTGAATATGCGAGCGGTGGTTGGACACCAACAGCGTCTGGTATTGTCGGTGCAGAAATGGCCGTTGGCAACCGTGCAGCAATAGCTGTCGAATCCGGCATCCGTTGGAGTGATGATCTGAACACGATCAGCCCATCAGAAGACCGCTGGTCTGTCCCAGTTCAACTTCGCGGACGTGTATCGTTCTAAGCGAACCCCAAAGTTTAAAAGAAAAGCCCGGCTTTGCCCGGGCTTTTTTTATGAGCAATTTTCTGTTTCCCTCAAAACGCGAGTGAAAACTCGACTTGGCCCCTGATTTGCAAAACTCCTCCCAGATAATCTGAAACTACTGGCAATTGTGCCAATTCAGAACAAAAGGATGATACCATGCGAATTTTACTCGTCGGTGTTGCTACTGTAGCCCTATCAGGATGTTCTTGGCTTGGACTCGGGGGGCAACATAACACCCATCACTCAAATTATAACCAAAACACGGGCTACTATCATGCCCAGCAAGCGGCGCCTAAAAGCAGCTGCCAGACAAATCAGTGCCTTGCGCGTTGGAACCTCGAATTTGCAGGCGGCCCTGAGTGGATTGCCGGCGGCAAAGCCTTAACTGGCAGCCAAATTAATGATAATGGCGGTATTGCCACGGTGAATGATGTGCGTATGCGCAGTGCATTTGACGACGGCTACAGGGCTGAGCTTGGCGGATCTTACGCCCTCAATCCTAACCGTAAAGTCACAGCCAACGCTTTTTACTCAAAAGCCGAGGGCCAGGACAACATTAATCTTGGCACGTTGAATGGAAATGCCGTTACAGGCGGTTTCTCTGATTATAAATCCTACGGTGCTGAAGTCGGTATTCGCCAGTATGCACAGCCACGTCGCGGCTTGATTCTGAAGTCTGTCCGTCCCTATGTCGAAGGTAAATTAGGCGCGGCTTATGTCGACGATATTTCTATCTCAAATGCACAAGGCGGCGACGCATTGTTTGCGTCCGGTACACGTCTATATGAGGGCGGCTGGGTTCCAACAGCGGCGGGTATGGTCGGATTTGAAACACCTGTTTTGCCGCAAATGACCTTGGGTCTTGAATCCGGCATTCGTTATACGGGCAAGCTTGGAACGGATACGTCTGATCTGGGCGTGGGGACTCTTGCTGGCGCTTCCAATAACGGGTCTGACCGTTGGACAGTGCCTGTCATGCTCCGCGGTCGTTACCGCTTCTAATCTAATCCCAATGGGCTGACTTTGTCATTCGTGGCAGAGTTATTGGGGGCAGAACCTCGGCTGGCATTGCGCCGCCGGGGTTTTTGCATGGGAGTTCATCGCTTTTAGCGCGCTTGTTCTTCCGCTATCCAAGCATCGATTTTTTGCTCGAGGATATCGAGCGGTACGCCGCCGTCCAGCAAGACCGCGTCATGGAAATCACGCAGCGAGAACTTATCACCCAAAGCGGCTTCGGCTCTGCGGCGGAGTTCCCAGATTTTAAGCTCGCCAATTTTATAAGCAAGGGCTTGACCCGGCCAACTTATGTAGCGCTCAACCTCGGTTTTGATATTATGAGGCGCGAGGGCAGAGTTTTCGAAGAAACAAGCTTCGGCTTGGTCTCGCGTCCAGCCCTTCCAGTGCATGCCCGTATCGACGACCAAGCGGCACGCGCGCCACATTTCGTATGTCAGGCGGCCAAAGTCTTCGTAAGGGGTTTGGTAGATGCCCATTTCTTTGCCGAGTTTCTCTGCATATAATCCCCAGCCTTCGCCGAACGCATTCGGATACAGGCTCTGACGAAAATTTGGCACATCTGTGAGTTCTTGCGCCAGCGCATTTTGGTGATGATGACCTGGCACGCCTTCGTGCAGGGTAAGAGCGGGCAGGTTATATAGAGGGCGTTGTTTCAGATCATAGGTATTGACCACATAATTCCCGGCGCGGCCTTGCTTGGCATTTCCGCCCCAATAACGACCTGTCGTGTAGGTCGGCGCAATTTCGTCGGGGACTTTGATAATGCCGTAAGAGAGCCGCGGCAACGTCCCGAAGAAGGCAGGCATTTGGCCGTCAATACGTTTCGCTATCCAGGCCGCTTCTTTCAAAAGCTGTTCTTCGGATGGGGCATAAAATTGTTCGTCCGTGCGTAAGAAAACAAGGAACTCCTCGAACGAGCCGTAAAATTTGACCTCGCGGATAATGGCAATCATTTCCGCGCGAATGCGGGCGACTTCTTTGAGGCCGATTTCGTGGACTTCGTCCGGGCTCATGTCCAAAGTCGTGAAGTGTTTGACGAGCGCTTGGTAATACTCTTTCCCGCCCGGAACAGAACTAATGCCGACGTTCTTACGGGCGGCAGGCGCGTACTCTTTTTCCAAAAATTTATGCAGGTCTTTATAAGCCGGCAGAACCGCATGCTTCATAGCCGCTTCGCCAAGGTTTGCGAGCCGTTTCTTATCGCGCTTGGAAAAACTGTCGGGGAAATTTTTGAACGGTGCGTAATAAATATGGTCTTTGGCCGGGCCTTCGCCAATGGTTTTGACCATGTCGATAATGCCGGGCATGATTTCATCGGAGGCCGTATGGCCCGTCTCAATCCCGCGCCGCATATTGGCTTTATGTTGTCCGAAGAAGCGCGATAGCTCTGTTAACCGCGCGGCATAAGCCTCGTAATCATCTATGATTTCAAACTTAGTCTGACGGGAGATAAAGCTCATATCATTGAAAAACCCGCTATCATTTGTAAACGGAATACGGGCTTCATCAAAAGGCGCTAGCGCCGAGCGCTGCTTCAGAACAAATCCCAAAAGATCATAATTCATCTGATCGGCAGTAGACATGGCCTCCCGCGGCATAGAAGCGTGACGATCGAGGAAGTCAGATGTAAGGGCTTGGTACTGCTTCATACTGTTGGGGCTGACATCCGGCAGTTTGCGCAAGGCTGCGCGGTCACCTTCATTCCCGGCAGAGATAGGATTGCCCGAAAGCTTCGTGCGCTCTATGTCGGCAATCAAGATATCGAGACTATCCACCATGCGGCATTCCTGCAGTCCGTCGACGATAATAATCGTCCCATTGGGGCAAAGCGTTTCGCCGGACAACTGCGCATTGGCCGCGGGCGGGGCAGAGCACATGGCGAGGACGAGAGCACTCAATATCATTTTAGAGAGAGTTGGCATTTGAATTCCCTGTAAATCCCTGTGTTTTATCTCTCTTACTGCGCGACAATGTGTTCAACAAGAGGGCATGGACAGTCATTGACATGAACGTGTGCAGCTTTAGTTTGGCGACTTCAAGAAAAGGTAAGATAAATGGCTGGTTGGAACGACAAGCGACCCATGTCGCCGCATTTACAAATTTGGAAATGGCACCCGGCCATGGCCTCGTCTATTTTGCACCGCGCCGCGTGTATAATTTGCTATATTGGCCTGATCAAAGTTGCAGTCGGGCTCTTGTTTTTAACCTTGCGTGGAAATCTTCCTCTGGAAGGGCTTATATTTAGTCCTCTCGGCGCTATTGGTCTGTTTGTATTCGTCTGGGCGTTTTTGTTTATGGCGTTTGCGCAAGTCCGGCATCTCATCTGGGACAAGGGCAATATGTTTGACCCCAAGCTAAACAATACACTGTCCATTGCTATGATTGCCGGATCCGTTGTTTTAGCCGCGATATATACAATTGTAGCTGCAGGAGTTGCGTAATGGCTAGCAAAGGTACAGCGCATCACCGCCTGAAGGGCCTCACGGGCCTCGTTATGATTATTGGCCTACCCTTCATCCTGTTCTATGCGGTCTCGGCGATTGGATTGAATATACCAGAAACGCCTGCTTTAGGGTTCATAAAGTGGTTAGCTACGCCATTGGCCGGACTAGGTTTAGTTGCCTTTTTTGCAGCTGCCGCCTGGTACTGCAAACTCGAATTTGATGAAGTCATTATGGATTATTTTGACGGAGGCCTTCGCAGCTTTGCTTTGCTGGCCAATAAAGTTGTTCCATTTTTAGCCTGGGCTGCCGTGACCTATTCGGTCCTCAAACTCTCATTTTTAGGATAAGCCATGACTAAATGGATTGATCATACATATGACGTTGTTGTTGTAGGCGCAGGCGGTTCGGGCCTTCGTGCCACACTCGGCGCAGCGCAAGCTGGTCTAAAAACAGCCTGTGTCACTAAAGTCTTCCCAACACGCTCCCACACGGTTGCAGCGCAGGGCGGCATTGCGGCGTCTCTGGGCAATATGGGTCCGGACGATTGGAAATGGCACATGTATGATACGGTCAAAGGCTCTGATTGGCTCGGCGACCAAGACTCGATTGAATATCTCTGCCGCGAAGCGCCAAAAGCCGTTTACGAGCTTGAGCATTGGGGCATGCCGTTTTCCCGTACCGAAGATGGAAAGATTTATCAGCGTCCGTTTGGCGGCATGATGCAAAATATGGGCGAAGGCCCTGAAGCCCAGCGCACTTGCGCGGCGGCTGACCGGACGGGTCACGCCATGCTCCACACACTTTATGGCCAGTCGCTCAAGCAAAAGGCCGAGTTTTTTATCGAATATTTTGCGCTCGACCTAATTATGGAAGACGGCGTGTGCCGCGGTATGACGGCGTGGAAACTTGATGACGGCACGCTGCACCGCTTCCGCGCGCAAACCGTTATCCTGGCTACTGGCGGTTATGGCCGTGTGTTCTTCTCTGCGACCTCTGCTCACACATGTACGGGCGATGGCAATGCGATGGTTCTAAGGGCGGGCTTGCCGGTTCAAGACATGGAATTTATCCAGTTCCATCCGACAGGGATTTACGGCGCGGGCTGTCTAATTACCGAAGGCTCACGCGGGGAGGGCGGTTATCTGACCAACTCTGAGGGCGAACGATTCATGGAACGCTACGCCCCGTCTGCCAAAGATCTCGCCTCGCGCGACGTGGTCTCGCGGGCGATGACGATTGAGATCCGCGAAGGCCGAGGCGTTGGCCCCGACAAAGATCATATCTTCCTGCATTTGGATCATCTCGACCCGAAAGTCCTAGCCGCGCGTCTGCCCGGGATTTCCGAGACCGCGAAAATTTTTGCGGGTGTTGACGTGACCAAAGAACCGATCCCGGTTCTGCCGACATGCCATTACAATATGGGCGGCATTCAAACGAATTATCACGGCGAAGTCGTGACGAAAAAAGGTAAAAATCCTGACCAGGTCGTCAAAGGCCTTATGGCCGTCGGCGAAGCGGCCTGTGTGTCTGTTCACGGCGCGAACCGTCTTGGCTCAAACAGCTTGATTGACCTCGTCGTCTTTGGCCGGGCTGCGGGCCTGCGTTGCGGCGAAGTCCTCACGCCTAATCTCGAACAAAAGCCTCTCGCCGCGGATGCGGGCGATGCATCTCTGGCGCGTCTTGAGAAATTTAAAGCTGCGGACGGCGGGACAAAGACGGCAGAAATTCGCGGCAAATTGCAGCGCGCCATGCAAGATCATTGCGCGGTCTTCCGCACAACGGATAGTCTGGCAGAAGGCGTCACGAAAGTGACTGAAATTGCGGGCATGATGAAGGACGTCTCTGTGTCCGACAAGACGATGGTCTGGAACACGGACCTGATGGAGACGCTCGAACTGGACAACCTTCTCGCGCAAGCCATGGTCACGATAAGCTCTGCTGATAATCGCAAAGAATCCCGCGGTGCACATGCCCACGAAGATTTCCCGGATCGGAATGACAAGACATGGATGAAGCACACGTTGGCTTGGTATGATGACAACACGGGCAAAGTCAAAATCGACTATCGCCCCGTTCACGATTACACCATGACGGACGGCATTGACTACATTAAGCCCAAGAAACGGGTATATTAGCCTCTAAGACGTCAATGCACTTAAGGCTGTTTCTATAATCATGTCCTGTGTTTTTTTATCCAAATATGGATGCATGGGCAGGCTTATAACTTTGTCGATACAGTCTTCCGTTTGTGGCAATCCGTTTCCGGCAACGGGGAAGTATTTGTACGCCGTTTGCATGTGCACCGGCCTTGGATAATAGCGCGCTGTAGGAATGCCTTTATCTTTCAGCGCCGCGCCGAAATTCTCATGATCCGGGACCTCAATCGTATATTGAGCCCATGTGGACATAACACCGTCCAAGATAGTCGGTACGCGCAGCGCGTGACCTCGCAATGCTTCAGAATAGCGTTGGGCAATCAAATTGCGGGCTTTAATTTCGTCTGCAAATATGGCGAGTTTGGGTAAAAGAATAGCCGCTTGCAGCGTGTCCAATCGCGAGTTTAGGCCAATTCTGACATTGTCGTATTTATCCATGCCTTTGCCGTGAAATCGAAGGGATTCTATGACGGCAGCAAGATCATGGTCATTTGTGAAGACAGCACCGCCGTCCCCGTAACAGCCCAAAGGCTTGGCCGGGAAAAAGCTGGTGGTCGCGACATCTGCCCAATAGATAGGGTGATGACCGTTCAGCGTACTGCCAAAGCCTTGCGCAGAGTCTGCAATTAATTTCAGATCATTTTCTCGGGCGATAGGCGCGATGTGCTCATAGTCCGCGCATTGACCAAATAGATCCACGCTCATAACGGCGCGGGGTATAAGCTCGCCTTTACGTTCCACATCCAAGATGGCTTGTTTGAGGCTATCCGCGTCCATATTGTAAGTCTCGCGGTCAATATCGACAAAGACGGGAGTTGCGCCCAAATGCGCCACAGCTTCGGCGGTCGCGCAATAGGTGAAAGAGGGGCAGAAGACAGCATCCCCCGAGCCAATGCCCCACGCCATGAGTGGCAATAAAATGGCATCCGTCCCGTTCGCGCATCCCAGCGCATGTTTCGCGCTGCCAAACTCAGCGAGCTTGATTTCAAATTCTTTGGTTTCCGGGCCGAGGATATATTGTCCATGGGCGAGAACAGCCTGAATGGCTGTGTCTATTTCTGTCTTGATGCGGGCTTGTTGTGCCTTCAAGTCGATGAAATCGATTCCCATAGATATGTCCTTTTCCGGGGTCTCTGCTGTGGTCAAACTTTTACTGTTTTGGCTTCGAATGACAAGCCATAGAACCCAGTTGTCACTAATCGTAACGTGAAGTGTAGGTGAGTTATTTTCTCCATGTGGGGTGACAGTCCGCTGTAAGCGTCTAAAAGGCTGTCATGAAAATATTTGTTACAGGTGCGGCTGGGTTTATTGGCGCTGCAACAGCCCGGGCTTTATGTGCCCGCGGCGATGATGTAATCGGTATTGATAATCTGAATAATTATTACGACCCGGCCCTGAAACGGGCGCGCCTAGCGACTTTAGAAGGGCAGGCAAATTTTCAGTTTCAAAAATGCGATATTGCGGATCGCGCGGCTGTGGCGGATCTTTTTAAATCCGAACGCCCGGACCGCGTCATTCATCTGGCGGCGCAAGCCGGCGTACGGTATTCCATAGAAAACCCTCACGCTTATATCGACGCCAATATCCAAGGCTTTATGAATATTCTTGAGGGATGCCGTCACAATACGGCGCAGCATTTGGTTTATGCGTCCTCCAGTTCAGTCTACGGCGCGAATACGCAGATGCCATTTTCGACATCGCATAATGTCAATCATCCGGTCAGTCTTTATGCGGCCACGAAAAAAGCGAATGAATTAATGGCGCATACCTATGCGCATTTATATAATCTGCCAGTCACGGGCTTGAGGTTTTTTACGGTTTACGGCCCGTGGGGACGACCGGATATGTCGCCGTTTCTGTTCACCAAAAATATCATCGCAGGCGAGCCAATCAACGTCTTTAATAATGGCGAACATGCGCGGGACTTCACTTATATCGACGATATCGTAGACGGTATTGTGAGCTGTCTCGATAATATAGCCGCGCCTAATCTGCAGTGGGATAGCGGGACGCCTGATACCGCGTCCTCCAAGGCGCCTTATAGGCTTTATAATATTGGGAACAGTAAACCCGTTGAGCTGCTTTATTTTATCGAATGCCTTGAAAAATCTATTGGTAAAAAAGCAATCAAGAACATGCTCCCGATGCAGCCCGGGGACGTCAAAGAAACCTATGCGGATATAGAGAGCCTTACTGCGGCTACGGGGTATAAGCCGTCGACGTCTATCGAGGAGGGTGTTGAAGCCTTTATGACGTGGTACCGAGATTTTTATAGCGTCTAATTAGTTTCACTTCTACGCGCATAATTTTAACTGACAGGTCCTGCAAAACCCCATAAACGATTTATATGTTATCCGTACTTGATATTTTCCGCGTCGGCATTGGCCCGTCAAGCTCCCACACCGTAGGTCCAATTCGTATTGGGCGGCGCTTTACAGAGCGCCTACGCCGCCAAGGAAAGCTCGCGCAGACCCATGAGGTCTACGCTGTGTTGCAAGGCTCACTCGCTTTTACCGGCAAGGGACATCATACACCAAAGGCAGTGATACTAGGCTTGTTGGGCCTGAAACCTGAAAGCCTTGACCCGGCTGAAGCAGACGCCCTTGTCGCGCGCGTGAACACAGAGCATAAGTTAAAACTCGGTGGTGATTTTGATATCAATTTTGATCCTGAAAAACACATTGTGTTCGATTATGAGACCCGTTCGGACATTCATCCAAACGGCATAAAAATGCGGGCCCTGAACGAGGCCGGAAAATCTATCGCCATGCGGACTTATTTTTCGACAGGTGGCGGGTTCATTGCATCCAAGCAACAACTGCAAAAACCGATCAAAGATGACTTGATCAAAATTGACACGACTGCGCCTGAGCCCTTTCGATTTGGCTCTGCGGCGGAACTTCTCGATTTTTGCGCAGCCGAGGGCAAAGCGATCCACGAGATTATTTACGCCAATGAGGATGCCAAACGCCCCCGCTCCAATACCGATGACATGCTGGATAACATCGCCAAAGTGATGATGGCGAGTATTGACCGGGGATTAAATACGAGCGGTATTCTTCCAGGCGGTCTGGAGGTTACTCGCCGCGCACCCGGGATATGGAAAAAACTGCATGCGGGCGGGCTGTCGAATGAGCGCGAGGAATTATTTGATTGGCTGAATGTCTACGCCATGGCCGTGAACGAGGAAAACGCGAGCGGCGGACAGGTCGTGACCGCGCCGACCAACGGGGCGGCGGGAATTATCCCGGCGGTCATACGGCATTACTGTGCGGGCGAGGACGGGGATATTACTGGGGACGAAGAGAAGATTCGTACTTTTTTACTGACCGCAGGAGGCATCGGACTTCTTTATAAACAACGCGCCTCTATATCGGGCGCGGAGATGGGCTGCCAAGGGGAGGTTGGCGTGGCCTGTTCTATGGCGGCGGGCGGGCTTGCGGCTGTGTGGGGCGGTGATCCGGATCAAGTGGCCAGCGCAGCGGAAATCGGTATGGAGCATAATCTTGGCCTGACCTGCGACCCGGTTGGCGGCCTTGTCCAAATCCCGTGTATTGAACGTAACGCCATCGGCGCAGTTAAAGCGGCGAATGCGGCGAGGCTAGCTTTGCACTCCACAGGGAAAACAAAGGTCAGCCTCGACCAAGTCATAGAGACGATGCGCCAGACAGGATTGGATATGAGCTCGAAATATAAAGAGACTAGCCAGGGTGGATTAGCTGTGAATGTTGTCGAATGCTAATTGATTAATCTGGTTTGAAATCTTCAAATTTTGGAGCGCGTTTTTCCATAAAGGCTGTGACGCCTTCAGTGCAGTCCGGCGAGGCGAATGCCTTTTGTAGCATGTCACTTTCCATCATGTGAGCCTGCATAGGTGTTGCGCCTAGCATGCTTGCGCGAAGGAGTTGTTTATTGCGGGCGAGACTGGCTGGCGAGCAATTCGTGGCGAGGTGTTGCGCGATGTCTAAAGCTCTATTTAATTCATCACCCGGCTCCGTCAGTTCATTCATATACCCAGCGTCCAGTGCCTCTTGGGCTGAAAATAAGTCCCCTTTCAGGCTCCATTCGTAAGCTTTCGCCCAGCCCGCAATACGGGGAAGTAAGAAACTCGCCGCGCCGTCAAAGACAATGCCGCGCTGAGTGAAGGGAAAGGAGAATTTTGCTTTATTTGACGCGATGCGAATATCCATTGGCAAAAGCATGGTTGCGCCAATGCCGACCGCCGCGCCGTTGACTGCTGCGATAAAGGGCTTGTCGCTCTCAAAAATAGCGAGGTTTAAAATTCCGCCTGCATCGCGGACAATGCCGTCTTTAATCTCTTGCACATCTTTAAAAGTCGGGGAATTAAACCCTTCCCGAAAATCCGCACCTGCGCAAAACGCCCGGCCTGCGCCCGTTACGACCACGGCGCGCACGGACGGGTCTGTGTTGACCGTCTCAACCGCTTCAAGCATGGCAAAATGCAAATGGCCATTATAGGCGTTCATCTGTTCCGGGCGGTTCAGGGTTAGAATGGCGACTGCGCCGTCGCGGGTAATTGGGCAAATATCGGACATAATTATTTCGGTGTCTTGAGCTGCAGGCCTGTACGGGTGCAAATCGCGACAAGCTCATCATGTTGATTGTAGGCACGGTGCTCGAAGGTCACGATGCCTTGGCCTTCGCGGGATTTACTCTCGCGCAGGGCTTTAATCTCGGTTTCGATATGTATGGTATCGCCATGGAAAAGCGGCTTGGGGAATTTTACATCGGTCATGCCGAGATTGGCGACCGCTGTTCCAAGCGTCGTATCGCCGACAGATATACCGACCATCATACCCAGCGTGAGATAGCTATTCACGAGCGGCTGGCCGAACTCGGTTTCTGTCTGGCAATAATGCGCATCAATATGCAGTCGTGCCGGATTATGAGTCATCGTCGAGAACCCGATATTATCGCTTTCCGTAATCGTGCGGTAAATCTCGTGCTTAAAAACCTGCCCGACTTTCAGCTCGTCAAACCATTTGCCTGCCATAATTATTTACCTTTGAAGGTGGGTTTTTCTTTGTCTAGAAATGCTTGCACAGCGTTGCCCGCATCCTCTGAGACAATCGCTTTGCTCTGATATTCGCTCTCGAGTCGGGCCGCGTTTTCGCGTGTCATGGTCACAGCTTGGCGCATGATTTTTTTCGTGTAGCGCAATGACAGCGGTGATCTTTTTGCGAGGCTCTGCGCCCAAGCTAGCGTCTCAGCTTGTAGGTCGTCGTGCGGGATGACTTTGTTGACCATGCCCATGTCCAAACAAAAATTCGCGTCCAGCTGCTCGCATTCGATCATGGCTTGAAATGCGCGCTTATACCCAAGGTGGTGCAAGTAAAACCACGTTGCGCCGCCGTCCGGGACAAGACCGATATTGGCGAAGGGTGAGAATATTTTGGCTGTATCTGACATGCTGGCCAAATCTGCCCCTAACGCGAGGCCAAGGGCCACACCGCCGGCAAAGCCATTAATGGCGGCGATATAAATCTTGTCGCTATTGGCGATACCGTCAATTAGATGTTTGTAATGACTAATGCTGATGTCGTGCGCCATTTTGATGTCTTCGGTAATTTCGCGCACATCGGTTCCGGCAGAAAAAGCCCGGCCCGCGCCTGTTAAAATAACCACGCGAATATTATCGTCTGCCTCGACCTTTGCCATAGCCGCGCCCAAAGCTTTGCGCAGGTTCTCATCAAAGGCGTTCATAGCGCCCGGGCGGTTTAAGGTAATCTTCGCGACGTGGCCGTCGGTTACGTAGAGGGTGAGAGGGTCATCGGTCATTGGCAGGATCTCTAAGTTATAAGGTCGGGCTTGTATTGTCTGGGCTTTATGTGTTGCATAAAACGAGGGGGCGTCAAGTCGGATAATATAAACAGAGGCACATGATCCTCTGTCAGCCCAGCCCTGTAATAAATATACTTATGGCCTATACGGTAGAGTATTCATAGAAGACAGGTTGACCTGATAGGGTTGCAATAGCGTTGCAACTCGGTCAAATGAGAGAATTAAAATGGTGAATAACACATGACATTTAACCTGTTGAAGACTGTTGATACCGCAAATATTTTGGGTGAGTGCGTGCTCTGGAACCCGGACACTCAAATGATCTGGTGGGTCGATATTGAGAGCAAAAAACTCTATTCATATGCGTATTCAAGCCAAGCTTTAGAGACATATAATGTACCAGAGCGCTTGGGGTCTTTTGCGATGATTAAGGGAACCACGTCTTTTATGGCGGCGTTTGAAACGGGATTAGCTATTTATGATCCGGCCGCTCAATCCGTAGATTGGCTCGAGAAAATTTATGAAAAGGGCTGCGGAACACGGCTCAATGATGGCCGTGTTGACCGGAAGGGCCGGTTTTGGGTCGGCGGCATGATCGAGGCTGAAAAAGAAAAGATTGCCGCCGCGCCTCCTTCAAATTTATTCAGATTTACGGGCGATAAAACGCTGACTGTGCAAGCGGAGAATATCCAAATCTCGAACAGTTTATGCTGGAGTCCCGACGGCACGGTTATGTATTTCGCCGATTCGCCCAAGAATACGATACTCGCTTATGACGTGGCCCCGGGCACTGGTGATATTACGAATAAACGCATATTTGCGCTCACCAAACCCGGCGTACATCCGGACGGCTCCTGCGTGGATAAAGACGGGTATGTCTGGAACGCACAATGGGGCGCGGGACAGGTTGTACGTTACACGCCGCAGGGCAAGATCGATGCCGTTCTGGACGTCCCGTCTCTCCAGCCAACCTGTGTGAGTTTTGGCGGTCCTGAGATGAACCATTTGTTTGTGACATCCGCCCGGCTGGATATGAGCGAAAAAGATAAGGCGCAATACCCGTCATCCGGCGCTCTATTTATCTATGATACGCCGTATACTGGCCTTGAAGAAAATCAGTATCAATTCGCGGTTTAGGCCGGGTCATGCAGACGGGAGAGCACGCCGCCGTCTGTGTAAACTGTGGCACCTGTCATGAAACTGGCGTCGTCTGAGCATAAAAACAGAGCGGCTTTGGCAACTTCGGACACATCTGAAATGCGCCCTAAAGGGTGCGCTTCCGCGAGGGCCGCATAGGCTTCATCCTGGCCTTCAAAGCCGGCCTTTAGCATAGGCGTTGCCGTGGCGGCCGGGGCTAGTGTGTTGACCCTTACATCCGGGCCTAGGTCGACTGCGAGCGCGCGGGTTAAGCCATGTAGGGCTGTTTTAGACGTCGCATAAGCCGCGAATTCAGACTTCGTAGCCTGCGCGTGAACGGATCCAATATTCAGGACATTACCTTTATTTTTTACCAACTGATCTAAAAACGCCTGCGTAAGTAAAAAGGGCGCAATAACATTGACGTTAAAACTCAAGGTGAAATCTTTGGCGTTAAGCGCCGCGGTCTTACCTAAAATTTGCGTCGCTGCATTGTTAATCAGCGCTTTAACCGGGCGATCTCCAATGGCCTTCAGCGCGCTGTCAACAAAATCTTGTAGCGCCGCAGGTGTGGTTACAAGCGCGTTGAGGTCAGCCGGAACAAAGGCATCGCAATATGTGTTCTCGGAGGAGGCTTTGCGGCTTGTCCCTAAAACAAACCAGCCTTTTTCCTGAAAATGTTTGCAAAGCGCCAGGCCAATTCCGCCGGACGCGCCCGTAATAATGACAACATTTTTCACGATTAACTTTCTGAATGTAATTTATCTTATGCTGGCTTAGTCGGATTTCGCGGGCAACTCAATCCTCACATCATGACGGTTATGATCCGAAGTTTGAATTTCGACACTGTTGTGTAGGTCACAAGAATACTAGCGCTTGACGCTATAGGTCAGTATAGAGGCCTTTCTGATATGAATGGACACTTCGGTTTGTCACACGGGCGAAACCTTATGTTTCCAGCAAAGCGTTCTAAGGCATAGGCATACACATGGCGAAAACAGCTCTCATTACCGGCGTCACAGGCCAAGACGGGGCCTATCTGTCTCAGCTCTTGCTGGATAAGGGCTATATTGTTCACGGCGTCAAGCGCCGCTCATCGTCTTTTAATACGTCTCGTATTGACGATCTCTATGTCGATCCGCATATGCCGGAGGCCCGATTTTTTCTGCATTACGGCGACCTGACGGACTCTACGAATATGATCCGTATTATTCAAGAAACACAGCCTGATGAGATTTATAATCTCGGGGCGCAGTCGCATGTGCAAGTGAGTTTTGAAACGCCTGAATATACGGCGAATTCTGATGCCATTGGCCCGCTGCGTATTCTCGAAGCCATTCGTATTCTAGGGCTAGAGAAGACAGCCCGCTTTTACCAAGCCTCGACGTCTGAGCTTTACGGGAAAGTGCAGGAAACGCCGCAATCAGAGACAACGCCGTTTTATCCGCGAAGTCCTTATGCAGCCGCGAAACTTTATGCCTATTGGATTACGGTCAATTACAGAGAGGCTTACGGCATTCACGCATCGAACGGTATCTTGTTTAATCATGAAAGCCCCATGCGCGGGGAGACTTTTGTTACGCGTAAGATTACTCGGGCCGTGGCAGCGATACACAATAACCTTCAAGATAAGCTGTTTTTGGGTAATTTAGACGCGCAGCGCGATTGGGGCCATGCGCGCGATTATGTTGAGGGTATGTGGCGCATTGTTCAGCACGATACCCCTGATGATTTCGTTCTCGGGACAGGAGAAATGCATTCGGTGCGTGAATTTGTCGAGACCGCATTTGCTAAGGTCGGCGTCACTATTGAGTGGTCAGGGGCCGGTGTTGATGAAGTCGGTAAAGATGCAGAGACCGGGAAAGTGTTAATTGAAATCGACCCGCGTTATTTCCGGCCCACAGAAGTTGAAATGCTTTTGGCGGATCCATCAAAGGCCAAAGATGTGCTAGGTTGGTCGCATACGATGTCATTCAAAGACCTTGTCGAAGATATGATGACAAGTGACCTGGATCTTGTCACACAAGAGCTCGACCGAAAAAACCGGCATGACTGAATTTCCACAGATTTACTCGCTCTCCGGCAAGCGTATTTGGGTTGCCGGTCACAGAGGCATGGTGGGATCCGCGCTCTTACGCCGTCTTGAAAATATTGACTGCGAGGTTCTCACTGCGACGCGTCAAAAATTAGATTTGCTGTCTCAGAGCGATGTCAACAACTGGACGGCGGCTAAAAAGCCTGACGCGGTTATAATTGCTGCGGCAAAGGTCGGCGGAATATTTGCGAATAGCGAATACCCGGCTGATTTTCTATATCAAAATATGATGATTGCCTCAAATATTATACAGGCTTCGCATCTGGCTGGCGTGAGTAAATTACTCTTTTTAGGCTCGTCGTGTATTTATCCCAAATTTGCGGATCAACCGATTTCGGAAGCCTCGCTACTTACGGGAGCTTTAGAGCCGACAAATGAAGCGTATGCGATTGCGAAAATTGCGGGCATCAAACTTTGCGAAGCGTACCGCCGTCAATATGGCTGTAATTTTATTTCTGCCATGCCGACGAATTTATACGGACCTGGTGACAACTATCATCCTGAAAACTCCCATGTCATTCCGGCGCTTATACGTAAAATCCACGTAGCGAAATCAGCCGGTGACAACTCAATCGAAGTTTGGGGCACAGGGCAGGTCAGGCGGGAGTTCATGCATGCGGATGACTGCGCAGATGCGCTCTTGCATATTCTCCAGCATTACTCTGAGGATGAGCATATTAACGTGGGGGTAGGCGAAGATATAACTATTCAAGGTGTCACGCAGCGTCTCATGGATATCGCTGGATATGACGGTAAAATTATTAATAACACATCGATGCCGGACGGCACGCCGCGTAAACTGCTATCGAACCAAAAACTGAAAGCTCTGGGCTGGACCCCTTCCATATCCTTGGAGCAGGGATTGCGGCAGGCTTATGAATGGTATGAGCAAAACCTTGGGGACGTTAGGCAGGCCTAATTCATATGCGGCCTTAGGCATAAAAGAACCGCATATTAAAGTTGGCCTTGCCCAGCAAGATGTCTAGATAGATAGATATGAGTTTACGTCCCACAGTTAACCTTGCGTCTATTTCCAATGACGTGCCGAGCGTGTTCGCTGTTGGTAATGGTCCGTCATTAAAGGGGTTCGACTTTTCCCAACTCGAGCCTTACGACTGGGTGGGAATGAATGCCGCCTATCGGTATTGGGAGCGAAGTGGTATTTATCCAACATTTTACGCCTGTTTGGATTTAATTGTCGGGGAGTCTCACAAGGACGCCATCATAGACATGGTCGCCCGTGCAGGCGCATTGGGGATAAAATCTTTTTTGCTCAGAGATGACCTCATCTCGACATCAGACCGGCTTCAATCAAACCCTCTTATCGTAAATTTTGATCATTATTTTAAAGATATGCCAGAGCGTATTTTAGATTTGATAACAACGGGCAGTCATGCGGCCTTGTGGATGCATGAGCTGAATTACAAACATATAATTTTACTCGGAATTGACGTCAACTATGTCGAGCTCGTGCCCGGGGCCCAAAGTATTGAGGACGCGAAAGCTCCGCACAAACTTAAAATTATTCGCGAAGACGAAAATACGAATTATTTTATCCCAGATTACCAGCAAGTCGATGACAGCTACACCGTCCCTAATCCTGAACCTGATGTCCACAAAGCGGCGTGGCGACGCGTGAAGGCTTACATTGATAAAACAGACAGCCCTACTAAACTCTATAACGGGTCAGAGGTTTCACAGCTTGACTGCATTGATTTTATCAACGTGCCTAATTTTTTAACACAAGGATCCACTAAGGTTAAAACTGTGCGGGAGCATATGGAGAGACGTGCGGAGGAAGGAGCGGAGGAGCTAGGCATGATTTGCCGTTTGCCCGGATCCTTGAGGCCTTCGTCTCTGGCCTATTTCTTACACGCGCTCTTACCTGTTCAGTACAGTAATATTTTAATAAATAACGGCAGTCACGCGAAGCGTTTCCCCGGGTGGGTAACACACCGTTATTCTGCGAGCCGGATGACGCAGTGGAGTGGTCTTTACCTAACGGCTGAGGATTATTTGCACAGGCCGATTGAACTTCAGCCCAGCGGCTTTGTTGTGATGGAGATGAATACCCCTGACCAAACAGCGCAGGTGATAGAGAGCCTTTTCATGGATTTTGATGCCATTTATACTTTAACTGAATTAGATAATAGCATTGAGCTGTCCCAGTACGTGGGCGCTAGCGGTGGTGCTCCCAGCTATATTCTAGCGTTTACACATCAGAGATTTTGGAATCATACAGCTGAAGCGGCGTTAAAGTTTGCGGTCGAGCCCATACCCGAAAAAATAGAAACGGGTCTTAAACGCGGCCTTATAAAACGGCGGTTACGGTTTTATTTTAAATCTCTCAAATCCAAACTTGGACTTTAGGCGCATGGATTTTGTAATAACTATTCCGGCGGGCCCAGACTTTGATCCGCGTATGAAACTCACACTTGAGTCTTTACATATCCAAAAAGCCAAAGTGAAAGCTGCCCTGTGTGACGTCAGCGATGATCCCAAGTGCCATGCATTAATACAAAGCTATGAAGACCTAATTAGTTATACGCGCCACGGGCCTGACAAGGGGCAATCCGATGCGATTAATGAGGGGTGGCGCGCAGTTCAGGGCGATATCTACGGGTGGCTTAACGTCGATGATTTTTTAGCGCCTGACGCTTTGGAAATTGCCGAGCGGATATTTACAGACAATCCTGATATCGACGTCGTCTATGGGCAAAGTCTTATTATGGAGGGCAAGAGCTTCATCGGACTTCACAGCGAAGTGCGCCCCATTACAGACGATATTTACCGCAGTAATATCATCTCCCAGCCGTCCTGCTTTGTACGCCGCTCGGCTCTTTTTAATGTGGGGCTGTTAGACGTTGATTTACATTACACAATGGATTGGGATTTGTGGGCCCGCCTTGTCTAACGTCAGCGCCCATGGCACAGATTTAGGTCTGGGCTAAGAGAGACTTTTCGCTCATCTTCATCCTCATGGAGAGAAAGATGAGACAGAGTAAACAAACGTCCGGCGAGCGTATCGTCAAAGACATTAAACGTAAAACCCGCAAGCAATACAGCGCGGAGGAGAAGATCCGCATTGTGCTGGATGGCTTGCGCGGCGAGGAAAGTATCGCCGAGCTATGCCGCATTGAGGGCATTGCGCAGGGCCTTTATTACAAATGGTCGAAGGACTTCATGGAGGCCGGCAAAAAGCGCCTGGCTGGAGACATTGTCCGCCAAGCAAACACTGGTGAGGTCAAGGAACTACGTGCGCAGGCGCGGGAGCTCAAAGAGGTTGTCGCTGAACAGACGCTGGAGTTGCGCCTTCTCAAAAAAAGCATGATCGGGCATGGGGACGAAGACGTATGAGGTATCCAGCAGAAGAGAAGCTGGAGATCATCCGCTTGGTGGAGCGCTCACAACGCCCCACCAAATGGACGCTCGATAAGCTGGGTGTGCCGCGGCGTACATTCTATCGTTGGTATGACAGATATCTGGATTATGGTGAGGACGGGCTTGTCGATCGCGCATCTCATCCCGGACGTGTGTGGAACAAGATATCTGACAATATCCGCAATGATCTGCTCAGCATGGCGCTCGATATACCGGAGCTGTCGCCGCGAGAGTTGGCTGTGCGTTTTACGGATACCAAAGGCTATTTTGTGTCTGAAAGCTCAGTGTACCGCCTTCTAAAGGCCCATGACTTAATATCGAGTCCTGCCTTTATTGTCATGAAAGCGGCGAGCGAGTTCAAGGACAAGACGACGGCCATCAATCAAATGTGGCAGACTGATTTTACCTACTTCAAAATAATTGGTTGGGGTTGGATGTATCTGTCGACAATCTTGGACGACTTCTCACGTTATATTATCAGCTGGAAACTGTGCAGCACGATGAAAACGTCTGACGTCACCGAGACGCTGAATATGGCGCTCGAAGCCTCAGGCTGCGACCAAGCCCATGTGGCTCACAAACCGCGTCTGCTCTCGGATAATGGCGCCAGCTATATCTCAGGTGAACTGGCGGATTATATCAAGGACAACCGTATGTCACACGTCCGCGGCGCACCGTATCATCCGCAAACTCAAGGCAAGATCGAACGCTGGCATCAAACACTCAAGAACCGCATCTTGTTGGAAAACTACTTCCTGCCGGGAGACTTGGAGCGTCAGATCGAGGACTTCGTGGAACACTACAATCACGAGCGCTACCACGAGAGCCTGAAAAATGTCACACCAGCAGACGTCTACTTCGGCAGAGCCCAATCCATTTTAAAACGAAGAGAAAGGATCAAGAAGAAAACTATCGAACATCGACGCTTGCAATACCGCAAAGCTGTCGCTTAATATCAACCAAAGAGGTGAGCAAAGTCTCTCTTAGCCCGGGCCGTAATCTGTGCCATTTTATATGACGACGGACACTTTAGCAATAACTATTCGCGGAATTTCAGACTATGCGGATAGAGGAAAAACAGGCTTAGAGAACGCAACAAAGGGAACGGCTAGAAGCTTTGCTGCAAAAAATGCGGTGACATTTCTAAAGCTCCAACTCCACAACAAATACTTTATAAGACACATAAATGTTCTTCGGTCTTCTGGGAATTCACTTTCCCTATTTGATGATTCTAAAGATGGTGGTGTTGCAGTTGTCAAAAACTTCCACCAACAGATTGCGGAAGAAGTCGATAGCAAATTATCGGAACTGTCCCCAGAGTATAGACTGCAAGGCGGTGGGTATAAAATCCCTGTTCCTAGAGTGCGCAAAGTAGAATCGTTCAATACTGGTGATGACGATCATTATTACGATGCTATTGAACTTAGAGAAGCGCTGGAACTTTCGGACACGACATATTTAACCGTTCCGCTAGGATATCCTGAGCAAGCACTTCCTTGGGTAATTGGGCAAGAGGTATTGAACCTCGAATTTGATGATATGCAAGCGATTCCTATCATCGTTGATGTGGATAATTTGGCTGCACCCAAAACATTAGAAAAACTTGCTACCGTTGACTTGCCTGCCCTGCTAATCGACCCGAGTTTTACGCCAGTATTCATTCTTTTCGATGCCCCTGCCAAGAATGCGAGACGCGCAAAATGGCTTCAAGCCGAAATTGAGAAGTATAGTGGGCACAAGTGCATTCTTATCTCAAGCCCGGGAACTAAGCTCATTCAAGAAAGTGAACTTGCCGAGAACACATACTCAGAGAATTATGAAGTGTGTGATGTTTCTTTCTCAGAAGTTGCGGCGTTTGTTCAACGCAGTTTTGAAATGTCATCAATAGAGTCAGAGGTTGTTGCGAAAAGGCTATGGGACACATTTACGGAATTTGATTTATCGGCCCACCCTACTTATTTTGCGGGCATTCCCAAGGAAACATTGTCAGCTTTATTAGATGCTAATCATAGAGTTGAGGTGATT